>VOFI01002217.1_pt1 | contig 39980 bp, 67 predicted proteins | sample 5384131 | NCBI WGS metagenome assembly VOFI01 (sample SAMN12384728, study PRJNA508395) | human gut metagenome | isolation source: healthy gut H | host: Homo sapiens | reverse complement strand
GTCCTCCATGGACTCGATGCGCGTGACGAGCGGCATAAGCTTCTTTTACCTCACGCTCCGAGCGGGTGCCGAAGATTTTTTGAATGATTCCCATAGGATGCAAGACCTTTCCGTCGGATTTTCATCCGAAATTATATCACAATCCCCCACATAAGAAAAGTAAAATGCGGGGAAAGAAACAGAAAATTCACATTCCGGCGGCCGGTTTTACCGATTCAACCGCCGGTTGCTTGATAAAACCGCTGTTCCATGCTAAAACAGGCTCACGACCTGCACACCGGCTCGTCGAAGGTGATGACGGTATAATATTTCCGATCCTCCTGCTGCACGCGCTCGTCAATGCGGTGCTTGAGCTCTGCCTGCTTCCCGACGAGGGAATACGGGATGACAAGGTCAAAGATCAGGTTCGTGTGCTGCGCGCCGCGCACCATGCGGAAGTCGTGCAGTGTCAGCTCCGGGTCAATGGCGCGGATCGTTTCCTGCACAAAGGTGCGCATGTGGTTGAGCTCAGCGTCGTCCGTCACGATGGGATCATAGTGGATGACAAGGTGCACCCGCAGCTCCCGCAGGGCGTCGCGCTCGATATCGTCGAGGACGTCGTGGCACAGCAGCGGGTCCTCGCGGCTGTCCATCTCGGCATGCACGCTGGCGAAGCACTGGCCGGGACCGTAATCGTGCACCATGAGGTCATGGATGCCGAGGATCTTCTCATGCGACAGGATGAGCCGGGAGATGGACTGCACCAGCTCCTCGCTCGCAGGCTCGCCAAGCAGCGGGCTGATGGTATCCTTCGCCGCGGACCAGCCGGACCAGAGAATGAACAGCGCCACGAGCAGGCCGATCCAGCCATCCACCTGCCAGTGGAGCACATGGCCGAGCACGCAGCCGATGAGCACGGCCGCCGTAGTGATCACATCATTACGGCTGTCCTGCGCCGTGGCGCGCAGGGCGGTCGAGCCGATGCGTCGGCTCAGTCCGCCGCAGAACAGCGCCATCCACAGCTTCACAAGAATGGAAGCGCCGAGGACGGCAAAGCTCAGAGCCGAAAACGCCACCGGCTCGGGGTGCAGGATCTTTTCGAAGGACGAGCGCGCCAGCTCCGCGCCGACGAGCAAAATCAGCACAGAGACGAACAGGCCGGAAAGGTATTCCATGCGCGCATGGCCGAACGGATGCTCCTCATCCGCAGGCCGCTCCGCCAGGCGGAAGCCCAGCAGCGTCACGAGCGAGGAAGCGGCGTCCGTGAGGGTTGTTCAGGCCGTCTGCCGTAATGGACACCGCGCCGGACAGCGTGCCCGCCAGCAGCTTGCCCGCCGACAGCAGCACATTGCACACGATGCCGACGATCCCGGCCAGCTTTCCGTAGCGGGTGCGCACGGCGGGATCCTCCGTGTTCCGGTAGTCCTTGACAAACAGGCGCAGCAGCAATTGCGTCAAATCCATCGCTCTCCTTTCAGGCCATGCCGTTATCTGTTTATTATACGGAACTTTGTGGAAAAAAGTATATCTTTTTTTGCAGGAACCTTGCAATTCTTCGGATCTATGATACGATATGATTTTAAGGAAGAGGGAGGAGCGGAAAAATGGAGAAACAGGATGCATTCACGCAGGCACTTCTGCGCGCCATGGACGCCGCCGAGCAGGAGGCGGGCGTCCGCCAGCCGCGGCTGCGCCGGGCCGTGGAGCAGTACGGCGGCATTTCCGCCGTGCAGGAGCTCTGCCGCCGCGGGCAGGTCTCGGACGGCTTCGATCAGCTGGCCGAGCTTGGAAGGCTCGCCCTGTCGGCAGAGGCGCTGGCCGTTTCGGCAAAAATTCAACGCCTGCTTTACGGACGACGAGGTCAATCACTGCTTTGCGCAGCTCTGCGCTGCCAATTACTTTGGAAAGGCCCGCTTTTAACGACAGATCAAAAAAACCGATGGATCGGCGGAAAATACCCGGCATCCGCCGCAAGGAGCTCCCTCAGGGTTTCCCAAAAACAGGGAAGCTCTGGCGGGATTATCAAGAGCGGATGGTGAGAGATTTTTCGTCGAGTCGAGGTTTGGAAAGCGCAGATGTACTTTGTGTACCTCAAACTTTCCAGACCGATGGATCGGCGGAAAATACCCGGCATCCGCCGCAGAGGATCCCGTCAGAGTTTCCCAAAAAGGAAAGGAGTTTTATGAAGCAAATTTTACGATATCTGAAGCCATATCTCGGGAAGCTGCTCGCCGCGACGGTGCTCATTGCTCTGTCGACGCTGTGCGATCTGCTGCTGCCGACATGGATGTCCGCCATTCTGAACGGCGGCATTGCCGCGCGCGATTTCCCGGCCATTGCCGCGCGCTGCCTGCAGATGCTGGCCATTGCGGCCGTCAGCCTCGCCAGCATCCTCGGCGGGACGCGGCTGTCGACCGAGGTCGTCGCCTGCTTCTGTGCCGATCTGCGCGCGGACGTGTTCCGCAAAGGTCAACACGCTCTCGTTTGAGGAATTCGGCTCGCTCGGCACGGCCGCGCTCGTCACGCGCGCCACGCACGATGTCGACACCGTGTCGTGGGTCGCCTCCATGCTCTCCGGCACGGTCGCAACGATCCCGATGCTGTTTCTCGGCGGCGTGGTGCTGGCCATGCGCAAGGACGTCGTGTGCTCTCGCTCGTGCTGCTGGCCTTTGTTCCGCTGCTGACGCTCATCGTCGTGCTGCTGGGCAAGCGCGTGCTGCCGCTGTGGGGCAAGTCCGACGACTACATCGACGTGCAGAACGCCCTGCTGCGCGAGCGCCTGCGCGGCATCCGCGTCATCCGCGCGTTCAACACGGAAAAGCGCGAGCACGGCCGCATTGCGGACGCCACGCACATCATGGCGGAGAACATCATCCGTGCCAACGTGTCCATGGAGGCCTGCTCACGCCGCTTGCCACGCTGTTTCTGAACATCTCCGCCCTGCTCATCATCTATCTCGGCGGCTGGCGCATGGTCCACGGCGTCAGCGGCGTGAGCGCGGGCGACATTTTCGCCATCATCCAGTATGTCACCATGGTCATGAACGGCGTTATCATGGCCTCGTTCGCCATCATCATGTATCCGCGCGCACAGGTCGCCGCCGGGCGCATCCATCAGGTGCTCGGCGCGGAGGGCATGGGCGATCCCATGGTCGGCGAAACGGCTGAGCTGCACGGCGAGATCGAGCTGCAGGATGTCAGCTTCTCCTACGGCGGCTCCGCGGACGCCATCAGCCACGTCTCCCTGCACATTCTGCCGGGGCAGCGCATCTCCATCATCGGCGGCACCGGCAGCGGCAAGAGCACGCTGATGCACCTGCTGCTCGGCTTCCGCGCGCCGACGCAGGGGCGCATCCTCTTTGACGGGCGCGACGCCGCCGGGCTCAGCAAGCACACCCTGCGCCGCGGCATCAGCAGCGTCCTGCAGGGCGCGGCCATCTACTCCGGCACCATCGGTGAGAACATCCGCATGGGCGACCCCGATGCGGATGACGCCGCCGTCACGGAGGCCGCGCGCATCGCCCAGCTTTCGGACTTCATCGCCTCGTGCGAGGGCGGCCTGTCCTACGAGATCCGGCAGGCGGGCAAAAAACCTCTCCGGCGGAGAGAAGCAGCGCCTTGCCATCGCGCGTGCCATCATCAAGGACGCGCCCATCTACATCTTTGATGACAGCTTCTCCGCACTGGACTTCCTGACGGAGAAAAACCTGCACACAGCTCTGAACCGGCGCATTGCCGGGCGCACACAGATCGTCGTGACGCAGCGCATCACCTCCGCCATGAGCGCAGACTGCATCTTCGTCATGGACGGCGGCTGCCTCGTCGACAGCGGCACGCACAACGAGCTGCTGGCGCGCTGCCGCATCTACCGTGAGATCTATGCCTCGCAGACGGGAGGTGACCTCCAGTGAAACAGCCGAAAAAGGAACATATCATCCGCCGCCTGCTCTGGGAGGCCCGCCCGATCTGGAAGTGGCTCCTGCTCGCCGCGCTGCTGTGCATCGGCGTGATCGTCTGCGGCGTGCTCGGCCCGAAGCTGCTCGGCGGCCTCATCGACCGGCTGTATGCCTGGTGGGACGGCTCCGACCGCAGCGACTTGCTGGCCGGTCTCCTGCGCCCCATGGGCTGGCTCGCGCTGGTCTACCTTGGCTACAGCCTGTTCAGCTATGTCAAGATGCAGCTGCTCAACCGGGTCGTCAGCCGCTACTTCACCTGTGAGCTGCGCATCCGCATCTCGGATAAAATTCGCCGCCTGCCCGTGAGCTATGTGGATCAGACGCCCGTCGGCGACATTCTCTCGCGCATGATGGACGACGTGTCCACCATGGGAAACTACGTTCATCAGATCATCGACACGCTCATGACCGGCTTTTTCATGATCCTTGCCATCGCCGTCATGATGCTGCTGGAGGACTGGCGGCTGGCTGCCATCGTTCTTGTGCTCACCCCGGCCTCCATCCTGCTGTCGACGCTCCTGTCCTCCCGCAGTGAAAAGCACTTCTACAGCATGTTCACGGAGTCCGGCAACCTCAACGCCGTGACGGAGGAGGCCTTTACGAACTTTGCCACGACAAAAGCCTATAACCTCGAGGATTACACGGAGCAGCGCCACGCCGAGCTGAACGAGCGCCGCCGCAAGGCCGAGACACGGGCCAATTTCACCTCGTCCATCGTCCGGCCGCTCATCGCCTTCACGAATGCGCTGGCCTACATCGCCATCTGCCTGTTCGGCGGCTGGCTCATCGTCCGCAATGAGAGCGTGTCCGTCGGCATCGTCGTGACGATCCTGCTGTATGCCAAGCAGTTCTCCGGCCCGCTGGAGCAGATCGCAGGCGGCCTCGGCGACCTGCAGCACGCCAAGGCGGCCGCCCGCCGCGTGTTCAAGCTGCTCGACCTGCCGGAGGAGCCGCAGGCGGACGGCGCGCCCCGCCCCCGCGAAGGGCGACGTCCGCTTTGAGCATGTCTCGTTCTCCTATGACCCGGCCGTGCCGCTCATTGAAGACCTGAACCTTGCCGTCCGCCCCGGCCAGAACGTCGCCATCGTCGGCCCGACCGGCGCAGGCAAGACGACGATCGTCAATCTGCTCATGCGCTTCTATGACCTGAATGCCGGGCACATCCTGCTCGACGGCACCGACTGCGCCTCGCTGTCGCGCGAGGAGGTCCGCAGCCAGTTCTCCATGGTGCTGCAGGATACGTGGGTGTTCCACGGAACGATTGCGGAAAACGTCTCCTACGGCACGCCGGGGGCCACGCGCGAGCAGATCGTCGAGGCCTGCGACCGCGCGTACTGCGACCACTTCATCCGCACGCTGCCGCAGGGCTATGACACCGTTGTCGGCGACGACATGACGAACCTCTCCGGCGGACAGAAGCAGCTGCTGACCATTGCCCGCGCCATGCTGGCAAACCGCCGCCTGCTCATTCTGGACGAAGCGACCTCCAACGTCGACACGCGCACGGAGATCCTGCTGCAGAAGGCCATGGACCGCCTGATGAAGGGCCGTACCTGCTTTGTTATCGCCCATCGCCTGTCCACCATCGTCGACTCCGACCTCATCCTTGTGCTCGACCACGGCCATATCGTCGAGCAGGGCACGCACTACGGAGCTGCTGGCCCGCCGCGGCTTCTATTACCAGCTCTATACGAGCCAGTATGCCATTTGAGTTCAAACGCAAGGATCCCCGAGACCGCCCGGCCTCGGGGATTTTTTAAGCCTGAAGCGGCGCTCCCCCTGAGCGCCTTGCAGGCTTGCAAGTTATAGGGGACATCGCCGACCGCACAATGCCCCAAATTTGTCATTCCGAGGAGCGAAGCGACGTGGGAATCTCGCAGGACCCGGTCCGATAACAGGGAAACCCCGGCGAAAACGGAACCGGTTGCCTGAGATTGCCACGTCGGCCTTTGGCCTCCTCGCAATGACAATTCGGGGGCGTTTGCCATTTTATCGTCACCCCATACGGATCGTTCCTGCACCGCCGGGAGCGGCATGCCGCTCCCCCACACAGAGGCACCTCGTTACATTGGCAAAAATGCCTGAGGCCCATCGGTCTCAGGCATTCCAAATTTTTCGAATTCGTCCCGCAGCTGGCGCAGGCGGCGGACATCCGGCTGAGCGACCTCACCGGAGGCAACCAGAGCCCAGACCGGCCTTGGACACCCAGCGGGCCTCCGTGGTCTCACCGGGCTGCAGGTGCAGCGCGGAAAGCGGGATATCATGGAAGAGGAAATAGACATCACTGAAGGTGGAGTGCTCGCGAAAGCTCCGCACCAGATGGAAATCCGCCTCATCAGCCTCAATGCCCGTTTCCTCGCGCAGCTCGCGCCGCACGGTCTGCAGGCTCGTCTCGCCAACGAGGGCCGCGCCGCCCGTGGCGGCCCAGCAATTGGCATAATGCTCCTTCTCCGGCGCGCGGCGGGTCAGCAGCAGCTCCCGCTGCCGGTTGAACACCCAGACGAACGCCGTCAGATGATATTCCCCCGCCCCATCGGCGTGCCGCGCGCATGAAAGCGCCCGGTCGTCCGCCGCTGGCGGTCATAGATATCCCAAAGCTCCATGACGGTCCCCTCAGGCCTTGCCGAGCAGGTGCTCAACAAGGATCTTGATGCCCATGGCGATCAGGATCAGGCCGCCGACCAGCTCCGCCTTGGACTGATAGCGGCTGCCGAACAGGTTGCCGATCTTGACGCCCGCCACGGAGAACACGAACGTCGTCAGGCCCGTGATGGCAATGGCGATCCAGATATTGACGCCCATCATGGCGAACGTCACGCCCGTGGCCAGCGCATCGATACTCGTAGCAATGGCCAGCGGCAGCATCACGCGGAAGGAAAACGAATCGTTCCCTTGCTCCTCTTCCTTTGAGAAGGCCTCGCGCAGCATGTTCGCGCCGATGAGCACGAGCAGCACGCAGGCGATCCAGTGGTCAAATTTCTGGATGTACGAGGCGAACGAGCTGGCCAGAAGGAAGCCGAGCAGCGGCATAAGGGCCTGAAACCCGCCGAAATACGCGCCGGTGATCAGGCAATGCGAAGCCTTGAGTCGCTTGACAGAGAGGCCTTTGCCGATCGAGACGGCAAGCGCATCCATGGACAGCGCGATGGCGTGATGAGCAGGTCGAGAAGCTTCATGGCGTTCCTCCAGCGTGTTTGAAAAATCAGAGACGGTTAACTTTTATTGTACCTTCCGCTTCAGAGCTTGTCAACCGGAATGCCGAACTTTTGTGCCAGATACGGCAGCAGACGGCAGAACTCCGCCTCGCGCAGGCAGAAGCGCGGGTCGTTTTCCCGCATGGCGCGCAGGATCTCCCGCACGGAAAACCAGTGCACGGACTCGACCTCACAGGCCTCCGGCGTGAAGGCTTCCTCCGGCCGGTCGAGGACGAGGAGATAGACCCATGCGATCTCATTGTCATGGAACGGCTTTCCAGGGAAGGCTCCGTGATATTCGTTGCGCTGGGCAAACAGGAATTCCGGCTCCTCCCCCGTCACGCCCAGCTCCTCGGCCAGCTCACGGCGGGCCGCCGCCGCAAAGTCCTCGCCGGGGTCAAGATGCCCGGCCGCCGAAATATCATACCGACCCGGAACGAGTCCTTCTGTGCGCTGCGCTTCTGCAGCAGCAATTCGGCCCTTCCGCCGCGCAGCCGCGCCAGAAAAACGTGGCTCGCGCCGTGCAGGTCGCCGTCGCGGTGCACGAGCGCGCGCGGCGATCTCGCCCGTCAGGGAGCCGTCCTCCCGCCGCAGGGCGAAGCATTCATTTGCAGGATCTGCCAAGCTGTCTTCCCTCCCCGGAAATCAAAAAACGGAGCGATCGCAGGGGTCGCTCCGGAAAATAAAACGCCGGAGCAGAATCTGCTCCGGCGTGGTGCGAGTGATGCGACTTGAACGCACACGACGGTTGTCACACGCCCCTCAAACGTGCCTGTCTACCTATTCCAGCACACTCGCATATCCAATTTGCTTGTGTATTATACTTTGTTTTTCCGCATTTGTCAAGCCCTATTTTGAAAGCCGCCGCGCGGTGACTTGGGCACCGCGCGGCTGTATATATTATATAAGGTATGAGACTCGGTCTCAGTCGCGTTCGCGCTGCGGCCCTTGAGGATCTGATTTGCGAGAATACCGAGGATGAGTGCGACGGCGACCGGCGTGATCGTGATCTTGCCGAACGTCAGGGACAGGCCGCCGATGCCGGTCACGAGGATCGTGCTGACGACGAAGAGGTTGTTGTCCTTGCCGAGGTCGACCTGCTGGATCATCTTCAGGCCGGAGACCGCGATGAAGCCGTACAGGGCGATGCACACGCCGCCCATAACGCAGCCGGGGATGGAGTTGACGAAGGCGACGAACGGGGAGAAGAAGCTGACGAGCATGGCGAGGATGGCCGTTGCCAGGATCGTCACAACGGAGGCGTTGCGCGTGATGGCAACACAGGCAACGGATTCGCCGTAGGTCGTGTTCGGGCAGCCGCCGAGGAGAGCGCCCGCCATGGAGCCGACGCCGTCGCCCAGCAGGGTGCGGGAGAGACCGGGATCCTTCAGAAGGTCCTTGCCGATGATGGAGGAGATGTTCTTGTGGTCTGCAATGTGCTCGGCGAAGACGACGAACGCGACCGGCACATAGGCCACGGCGATGGCGCCGACATAGCCCCAGTTCAGCTCGGCAAAGCCCTTGGCAGCCTTGAGGAAGACGAAGTCTTTCGTCACAAGTTCATAGTTCACGAATGTCTTCAGCGTGACGCCGTTCTCCCACAGCACGGAGAGCTTCGAGAAGTCGAGCACCTTCAGCGCGTCCGTGGCCGTGGCGTTGCCGATGAGGGTGAACACCGCCGCAACGGCGTAGCCCGCGAGGATGCCGAGGATGAACGGGATGAGGCGGACCATTTTCTTGCCGTAGGTCGAGCAGAGCATGGTCACGAGCAGGGCCACAAGGCCGCACAGAACGGTGATGAGCGGAGAAGCGACTGCCGCGCCCTCGGCGTTCACCACGCTGCCCCCTTGACGAGGTCGGAGACGGCGTTGCCCGCCAGCGAAAGGCCGATGATGGAAACCGTCGGGCCGATGACGACGACCGGCATGAGGCGGTCGAGCCACTTGACGCCCGCGACCTTCACGGCCGCCGCAATGATGACATACACAAAGCCGGCAAACACCGCGCCGAGAATAAGGCCCGCATAGCCGAGCGTCATGGAGACGCCGCCTGCGAAGGCCGCGGCCATGCTGCCGAGGAAGGCAAACGAGCTGCCAAGGAAGACCGGGCTGCGGAATTTCGTAAAGAGCAGGTAGACGAGCGTGCCGACGCCTGCGCCAAAGAGTGCCGCGGCGGGGCTGAGCGTGCTGCCGGTCGCGCCGTTGGTGATGACCGGAACGACGAGCGTCGCCGCCATGATGGCCAGCAGCTGCTGGATGGCGAAGAGGATCGTCTGGCCGAATTTTGGCCGGTCCTTGACTCCGAAGATCATGTTCATGATTGTTTCCCCGTTCTGTATTTTTGGGTTTTTGCTGATGTGGTTTGTATTCAAGCCTGCTTGCGCAGGTGAATGCCCCATTGTCCGTCGAACTGCGGCGTCAGTACGCAGATCTGCTCCTCCCGCGCCGTCGGCACGTTCTTGCCGACGTACTCCGGGTCGATGGGCAGCTCGCGGTGCCCGCGGTCGACCATCACGGCCAGCCGGATGCGTGCCGGGCGGCCGAGGCGGATGACGGCCTCCATCGCGGCGCGCGCCGTGCGGCCGGTGTGAGATGACGTCATCCACAAGGATGACGGTCTTTCCGGCAACCGGCGTAGAGAACTGCGTCGGCCGGACCTCCGGCAGATCGCCGAGCTCGCTCAGGTCGTCGCGGTACAGCGTGATGTCCAGCGTCTCGACCGGCGGCCGGACGCCGCCGAAGCGCTCCATGAGCCCGGCCAGCTCCTCGGCCAGCGGAACGCCGCGCCGCAGGATGCCGACGAGCAGAACCTGCTCCGGCTCCGGATTGTTCTCCAATATCTGATGCGCCAGGCGGCGCAGGGTGCGCTCAAACGCGGCTGCATCCGCGATCTCAACAGTCTGCATGGTTTTTCCTCCCGCAGGGCGCAAAATGCCCTGCCGCAGTACAGCGACAGGGCATACGAATCCACAGCAAAGCGGCAGACGGGTGCACAGACCCTCTGCATTTCTCATTCGCGTCCTTGTCGGTCTCTCTGTACCGCTCTTAAAGAACTTTTTCGGGCGTTATTCTAGCACAGCACTCCCCCGCTGTAAAGCTTTTTTTCGGCAAAAACCGATCTTTGGCGCTTGCAACGAAAAAAGCGCGCCGTTTTCGCGGCGCGCTTTGGTCAGAATGTGAAATCATACGGGGTCGTCGTCTGATAGACGAAGTAGTTCAGCCAGTTCGAGAACAGCAGGTTGGCGTGGCTGCGCCAGGTGACGAGCGGCGGCTTCGTGTCGTCATTGCCGGGGAAATAATTCTCCGGCACGGCAATGGGGCAGACCGAGAGCCTTGTCGCGCTCATATTCGCGCCGCAGCGTGTCCGGGTCGTATTCCGCGTGGCCCGTCAGAAAGATCTGCCGTCCTCCCGCCGTGAAGATCGCATAGACGCCTGCCTGCTCGGACGAGGCCAGGATCTTCAGCTCCGGCACGCGCTCGATGTCCTCGCGGCGGACCGTCGTGTGGCGGGAATGCGGCACCATGAACACGTCGTCAAAGCCGCGCAGCAGGATCGGGTTCTTATATTCCACGCGGTGCGGGAACACGCCGAAGAGCTTTTTTCTCCAGCGGCACCTTCTTGATGCCATAGTGATGGTACAGTGCGGCCTGTGCGCCCCAGCAGATGTGCAGCGTGCTGTGCACATGCGTCCGACTCCAGTCCATGATGCTGCAAAGCTCCTGCCAGTACTCAACGTCCTCAAACGGCATCTGCTCCACCGGCGCGCCCGTGATGATCAGGCCGTCATAGCGGCGGCCGCGGACCTCGTCGAACGTCTTATAGAACGTGAACAGATGCTCCGCCGAGACGTGCGTGGCCACATGGGGAGCGCGTGTGCAGGAATTCCAGGTGCACCTGCAGGGGCGTGTTGCCAAGCAGGCGGGCAAACTGCGTTTCCGTGACGATCTTCGTCGGCATGAGATTCAGGATGAGAATCTCCAGCGGGCGGATGTCCTGCGTGATGGCACGTGTCTCCGGCATAACGAAGATATTCTCACTTTGCAGGGTAGCAGCTGCCGGCAGATCGTTCGGTATCTTAATGGGCATGGCGTTCCCTCCGGCTTATTCGGCGGCAAGCGCCTGATCGAGATCGGCAATCAGGTCGTCCGCATTCTCAAGGCCGCAGGACAGGCGGACAAGGTCGGGCGAAACGCCCGCTGCGGCAAGCTCACTGTCGTTCATCTGGCGGTGCGTCGCGTTCGCGGGATGCAGGCAGCATGTCCGCGCATCGGCGACGTGCGTCTCGATGGAGGCAAGCTTCAGGTGGCTCATAAACCGCTCTGCGGCAGTTCTGCCCCCCTGACGCCGAACGAAATGACGCCGCAGGAGCCGTTCGGCAGATATTTCTGCGCCAGCTCGTAATAGCGGCCGCCGGGCAGGCCGCAGTACTTCACCCACGCGATCTTTTTCATGGCCCTGCAGGTGCTCTGCGATACGCTGCGCATTGGCGCAGTGCTGGCGCACGCGCACGGGCAGGCTCTCGAGGCCGAGATTCGTCAGAAATGCGTTGTGCGGGGACTGCACCGCGCCGAGGTCGCGCATGAGCTGGGCCGTGGCCTTTGTGATGAACGCGCCGCCAAGTCCGAAAGCGCTCCGTATATGTCACGCCGTGGTAGCTCTCGTCCGGTGTGCACAGTCCGGGGAATTTATCGGGATACTTCGTCCAGTCGAATTTTCCGCCGTCGACGATGCAGCCGCCGAGGGCCGCCGCATGGCCGTCCATATATTTTGACGTGGAGTGCGTCACGATATCCGCGCCCCACGAGAGCGGGCGGCAGTTGACGGGCGTGGCAAACGTATTGTCCACGATGAGCGGCACGCCATGGGCATGGGCCGCAGCGGCGAACTTTTCGATATCCAGCACGGTCAGGGCAGGGTTGGCGATGGTCTCGCCGAACACGGCCTTTGTGTTCGGGCGGAACGCGGCGTTCAGCTCCTCCGCAGAGCAGTCCGGGTCGACGAACGTGCAGGAGAGTCCCATGCGCTTCATCGTCACGGCAAACAGATTATAGCTGCCGCCGTAAATGGACGCGGAGCTCACGATATGGTCGCCGCAGCCCACAATATTGAACATGGCCATAAAATTGGCGGCCTGCCCGGAGCCGGTCAGCATGGCGGCCGTACCGCCCTCGAGCGCCGCGATCTTCGCCGCAACGTGGTCGCAGGTCGGATTCTGCAGGCGGGAATAGAAATAGCCCTCCGCCTCGAGGTCAAAGAGCTTTCCCATGGCCTCGGAGGTCTCATAGCGGAATGTTGTGCTCTGGATGATCGGGATCTGCCGCGGCTCTCCATTGCCCGGCGTGTAGCCGGCCTGAATGCAGAGCGTTTCCGGCCGGAGATCGGGAGTTTTCAAAATCAAGACACCTCAAATCGGGAAGAATCAACAAAGCCGCATTCTGCGCGGCGATCGTGAACAATTATATCGAATTCCCCGCAGAATGTCAACGCGGAGCATATTCGAAAGGCCGCCCTGATTTCAGACATTTTTCAAGCTTTGCATATTGCAATTTGCAGAAAACAGGGTATGATGTTAGTTAATAATAGGGAAGAATCGGGTCCTGTTTTTAGGAGGTGTTCTTTGCTTGCCGAAAAAAGGTATTTCGCGCGATTTATGCCGTCAATTATTGCATTCAGGCAGGCTTCTGTATGGTGTGCCCGGCTGGGCTCATCATTCTCGGCGGCTGGCTGCTGCGCACGCGCTGCGGACTTGGCCGCTGGATCATGATTGCCGCCATCGTCTTCGGCGTGTTCGCCGGGCTGTACAGCATGTTCCATTTTCTGCTGACGGCCGCCCGCACCATGGACCCCACCGCTCCCCGTCTTCCGATGTTCCGTCATCTCACAAAAAGGAGGATGATCCGCATGGAACCCGTTAACGAGTCAACGTCCGGCAGTCTGAAGTGGCTCGTTCTGCCGACGCTCGCTGCAGAGATCGTGCTGTCCGGCATCATGCTGGGCTGCTACGCTCTGTTCGCCGCGCTGCGGCAGGATATTCTGCTCGGCGCCGCGCTCGGTACCGCCGCCGCGTTGGTGAATTTTGCCGCCATGATTCTTGGTCTGCTTCGGGCCTCCAAAAGGAAAACCCGCTGGCCGCCCAGCTTACGTCCCGCATCCTGTTTGTGGCGCGCATGGTCGTGCTGCTGGTCGTTCTGGTCATCGCGCTCAAGAGCAAGCGGTTCGACCCGCTGGCCACGCTGCTGCCGCTGTGCTTCATGCGGCTGGCGCTCATGGCCTCCGGAGCTGGTACGCAAGAAAAAAGAAGGGAGTTCCCGCTGCATGAATGTTAATATCACCGGTCCGCGCATCCTTGCGGAGTTCTCGTTTTTTTTCGGTCAGTGCGATGTGACCATCACGCAGACGACGCTCACCTCGCTCCTCGTTCTGGCCGCGGTGACGATCCTCTGCTGGCGGCTCGGCCGTAATCTCCGGAAGCGCCCCGGCCGCATGCAGGCCGTCACGGAGCGCGCCGTCCTTGCCGTTTACAAGCTCGTGGACGACACGATGGGCAAGCACAATGAGCGCTTTGCGCCCTACATCGGCGCGCTGTTCTGCTCGTCCGTGCTCGGCTCACTTGCCAGCCTGACCGGCTTCCTGCGCAGCTCGACGGCCGACCTCAGCACGACGATCACCTGGGCCCTCATGACGACCGCTCTCGTCTGGTACAACAACATCAAGAACAACGGCTTCTTCGGCTGGCTGAAGGGCTTCACGGAGCCCGTGGTCGTTATGACGCCGATGAACATCATCAGCGAGATCGCACAGCCGATCTCCATGTCGTTCCGTCACTTCGGCAATATCGCAGGCGGCTCCGTGCTGACGGCCCTCATCTACGGCGGTCTGTCCGCGCTGAGCTCGTTCGTGCTCGGCTGGATCCCGAGTGAATTCATCTCGTCCATCCCCATTTTCCAGGTCGGCATCCCCGCCGTCCTCTCCATCTATTTTGATCTCTTTACCGGCTGCATCCAGGCACTCGTGTTCTGCATGCTGACGATGGTCTAGTCGGCGCGGCCTGTCCGCCCCCCGCCCCGAAGCCGGAGAAGAAATAAGCAAACCCCGATTTGAGATCGTTCCAAACACAACAATATTTACAGGAGGAAACACACAATGGATCAAGCAATCATCAAGGCCGCCGCTGCGATCGGCGCAGGTCTCTGCATGGGTCTGGGCGCTATCGGCCCGGCAGTCGGCGAAGGTAATGCCGTCGGTAAGGCTCTCGAGGGCATGGCACGTCAGCCGGAGGTCTCCGATACGCTGCGTACCAACATGATCCTCGGCTGCGCCATCACCGAGTCCACCGGTATCTACTCTCTGGTCATCGCTCTGCTGCTGCTCTTCGTTTTCTGATGCGGCGCAGCACCACGAGATCTGCCGGAGAAAGGAGAAATGCGGCTTGAAATTTTTTACGGGATTTGAGAGCTTTGTCGGTGTGGATTTCTGACCTGCCTGTTCACGCTGTGCAATCTGGTCATCCTCTATCTGGTCATGAAAAAAGCTCCTCTTCAAGCCCGTCAAGAACATGATCGATTCGCGCCAGAAGGAGGTCGACGACCTCTACGACAACGCCAACCGTGCCAAGGCCGAGGCAGAAGAGATGCGCGCGCGCTATGAGACGCGCCTGCAGCAGGCCAACGCCGAGAGCGAGGCGCTGCTCCGCGACGCCAACCGCCGTGCCCAGCTCCGTGAGGAGGAGATCCTCCGCGACGCGCAGGACAAGGCGGCGCAGACCATGCAGCGCGCTGAGGCGCAGGTCGCGCTGGAAAAGAAGCGCGCCATGAACGAGATCAAGGACGATGTGTCCGACATGGCGGTGGACATTGCCTCCGCCGTCCTGCAGCGCGATATCCGCAGCGAGGAGCACACCGAACTGATCGATTCCTTCATTGAGAAATTGGGGGACAGCCATGATTGATGCCGCAAGCTATGGCCGCGCGCTGTTTCAGCTCGCGGAGGAAAACGGCTGCGGCGACGGGGTGCTGGAGGAGCTGCAGCTCGTCCGCCGCGCCCTGCGGGAAAACCCAGGTTATGTCACGCTGATGGACACGCCCGCCGTGGACGGGCCGGAAAGCACGCCCTGCTGCTGCAGGCCTTTTCCGGCGCGTCGCAGGAGCTGCGCAATTTCCTGTGCCTGCTGTGCGACCGGCGCGCGCTCTGGCAGCTGCCCGCCTGCCTGACCGCCTATGAGGCGGCCTATGACGAGGCGCACGGCATCCTGCGCGCGACGGCCATCACGGCCGTTCCCATGCAGCAGCGGCAGCGCGAGGCCCTGTGCGCCCGGATCGAGTCGCTGACCGGCAAGACCGTCAGCCTGACCTGCCGCACCGATCCCACGCTGCTCGGCGGCATTACCCTGCGCTATGGCGGCATCCAGCTCGACGACAGCATCCGCAGCCGTCTGAGCGCCTGCGCCGCAGCCTGAGCCAGACCGTGGTCTGACCGGCTCCCCATCAAAAGATAAGGTTGGTGAAACCGTGAATCTCAGAATCGACGATATCAGTAAGATCATCAAGGATCAGATCAAAAAATTATGCATCCCAGACGCAGCAGGATGAGATCGGCTACGTCATTCAGGTCGGCGACGGCATCGCCAAGGTGCACGGGCTGGATAAATGCAAGTCCAACGAGCTGCTCCGCTTCGAGAACGGCTCGTTCGGCATGGCGCTGAACCTCGAGGAGAGCTGCGTCAGCGTCGTCATGCTCGGCACGGACGTCGGCATCCGCGAGGGCGGCCTTGTCAAGCGCACGGGCCGCGTCGTTTCCGTTCCGGTCGGCGAGGAGCTGATCGGCCGCGTCGTCGACGCCCTCGGCCAGCCCATTGACGGCAAGGGGCCCCATCGACTCGAAGGAGCTGCGCCCCATTGAGCGCAACGCGCCCCGGCATCATTGAGCGCAAGAGCGTCAGCGTGCCGCTTCAAACGGGCATCAAGGCAATCGACAGCATGATCCCGCATCGGCCGCGGCCAGCGCGAATTGATTATCGGCGACCGTCAGACGGGCGAGACCGCGATCGCGACGGACACCATTCTGAACCAGAAGGGCAAGAACGTCATCTGCATCTATGTCGCCATCGGCCAGAAGCGCTCGACCGTCGCCCAGCTCGTCGATACGCTTCGCCCGCGGCGGCGCCATGGACTATACCATCGTCGTCTCCGCAACGGCCTCCGAGCTTGCGCCATTGCAGTACATCGCGCCCTATTCCGGCTGCGCCATGGCCGAATTCTTCATGCATCAGGGCAAAGACGTCCTGATCGTCTACGATGACCTGAGCAAGCACGCGGTCGCCTACCGCGCTCTGTCGCTGCTGATTCGCCGCCCGCCCGGACGCGAGGCCTACCCCGGCGACGTGTTCTATCTGCACTCCCGTCTCACTGAGCGCGCGGCCCGCGTCGCCCCGGAATACGGCGGCGGCTCCATGACGGCCCTGCCCATCATCGAAACACAGGCCGGCGACGTCTCGGCCTATATTCCGACGAACGTCATTTCCATCACGGACGGCCAGATCTATCTGGAGTCCGAGCTGTTCCACTCCGGCATCCGCCCGGCTATCAACCCCGGAATCTCCGTGTCGCGTGTCAGGCGGCAGCGCCCAGATCAAGGCCATGAAGAAGGTCGCCGGTACCCTGAAGCTGACGTACTGCAGTACCGCGAGCTGCAGTCCTTCGCCCAGTTCGGCTCGGACCTCGATGCCGACACGAAGACGCGCCTTGCTCAGGGCGAGCGCGTGGTTGAGGTGCTCAAGCAGGACCGCAGCTCCCCGCTGGACGTTGCCCTGCAGGTCAGCATTCTCTACGCCGTTGTGCACAACATGCTCATGGACGTCCCCTGTCGAGCGCATTTCCGCCTTTGAATCCGCGCTGTTCGATCACCTGACCGTGCAGCACCCCGAAATTTTGAGGACATCCGCAAGACCGGCGAGCTTCGGCCGGAAAACGAGGCCGCGCTGCGCGCCGCCATCGAATCCTGCCGCGCGCCGTTCACGGCCTAAGGAGCGCTGCCTATGGCTTCCATGAAGGATATCAAGACGCGCATCCGCAGCGTCGAGAGCACCCAGCAGATCACCCGCGCCATGGAGCTCGTCGCCACGTCCAAGCTGCGTCATGCGCGCGAGCGGGTCGAGCGCTCCCCGCCCCTTCCACGAGGTGCTGGGTGAAGCCATCGCGGGCATTCAGGCCGGGCTGAAGGAAACGCCGTCCGTCTATTCCGAGGTGCGCCCCGTGAAGAAGACCTGCTTGTCGTCATCGGCGGCGACCGCGGTCTGGCAGGCGGCTACAACGCCAACCTGCACCGGCTCGTGCTCTCGCTGGCGGGCAGCGAGCCCTACTGCGTGCTGCCCATCGGCAAAGCCGCTCGAGCAGTTCATGCGCGCAGCGGCGCGGAACTCGTCAGCACCTATTTTCGGCCTTGCCGCCTCGTCGGCATCGGCGACTGCATGCAGATCGCCCGCCTGCTGTGCGACGGCTTTGCAGCCGGGCGCTATGACCGCGTGACCGTCGTCTATACGGAGTTCCGCCCATGCTCACAGGTCCCCGCCTCTGCCGACGTTCCCTGCCGCTGCAGCTCACGGGCGATGCAAAGTACCAGAGCGCGACCGTCGAGGACGACCCTGCCGCCCTGGTTGCGGCCATCGTGCCGCAGTATGTCTCCGGCGTGCTGTATTCCGCCCTCTGTGAGGCCTCTGCCTCCGAGCACGGCGCGCGCCGCACGGCCATGAACGCCGCCAATAAAACGCCGGTGAGCTCATCGACTCGCTGGTCCTCAATACAACCGCGCGCGGCAGGCAGCCGTCACGCAGGAGATCACAGAAATGTTTCCGGCGCCGAGGCGCTGTAACGGAAAGGAGTCAACCGAATGCAGGAAAAGAACATTGGTTCCGTCGTGCAGATCATCGGCCCGGTGCTGGACATCCGCTTCCCGGCCGGTCACCTGCCCGACCTGCTCAACGCCATCGAGATCGAGCGCGACGGCGGCAAGCTTGTCTGCGAGGTCGCCCAGCAGCTCGGCGACGATGTGGTCCGCTGCATCGCCATGAGCTCGACGGACGGCATGGTGCGCGGCATGGAGGCCGTAGACACCGGCTCGCCCATCAAGGTCCCCGTCGGCAACGAGACGCTCGGCCGCGTCTTCAATCTGCTTGGCCGCGCCATCGATAATAAGCCCCAGCCCGTCACCTGTGAGAAGTGGAGCATCCACCGCGACCCGCCCGCCTATGACGAGCAGCAGACCTCCACGGAGATCCTTGAGACCGGCATCAAGGTCGTCGACCTGATCGCCCCCTATGCCAAGGGCGGCAAGATCGGTCTGTTCGGCGGCGCAGGCGTCGGCAAAACGGTCCTCATCATGGAGCTCATCAACAACGTTGCCAAGCAGCACGGCGGCATCTCCGTCTTCGCAGGTGTCGGCGAGCGCACCCGTGAGGGCAACGACCCTATAACGAGATGCAGCAGTCCGGCGTTATCAACAAGACCGCCCTCGTCTACGGGCAGATGAACGAACCGCCCCAGCCAGAATGCGCGTGGCGCTGTCCGGCCTGACCATGGCCGAGAGTACTTCCGCGACCGCGAGGGGCAGGACGTTCTGCTCTTCATCGACAACATCTACCGCTTCACGCAGGCAGGCTCCGAGGTCTCGGCCCTGCTGGGCAGAATGCCCCTCCGCCGTCGGCTACCAGCCGACGCTGGCAACGGAAATGGGCGCGCTGCAGGAGCGCATCACGTCCACGAAGAAGGGCTCCATCACGTCCGTGCAGGCGGTCTACGTTCCGGCGGATGACCTGACCGACCCGGCCCCAGGCCACGACGTTCGCCCATCTGGACGCAACGACCGTTCTTGGACCGCGGTATCGCCTCGCTCGGCATCTACCCTCCTGCCGTCGATCCGCTGGAGTCCACATCCCGCATCCTCACGCCGGACGTGGTCGGTCTGGAGCACTACGAGGTCGCCCGCGAGACGCAGCGCATTCTGCAGCGCTATAAGGAGCTGCAGGATATCATCGCCATCATGGGCATGGACGAGCTGTCCGAGGCCGATAAGCTGACGGTCAGCCGCGCGCGTAAGGTGCAGCGCTTCCTGTCCCAGCCGTTCCATGTTGCCGAGCAGTTCACCGGTATGCAGGGCAAGTACGTTCCCATCAAGGAGACGGTCCGCGGCTTCAAAGGGAAATCCTGGAGGGCAAGCATGACGATCTGCCCGAGTCCGCGTTCCTGTTTGTCGGCACGATCGACGAGGCCGTTGAGAAGGCGAAGCAGGGGGCTGCAAAATGAGCAGCTTCCATCTGCAGATCGTCACGCCGGACGGCAGCTTCTTTGACGGAGAGGCCAATTCCGTCGTTGTCCGCACGACCGGCGGCTATGTGAGCATCTATCCCCACCACACGGACTATATCGCCGCGCTGGACATCGGCCGCGTCGTCGTCACGAAGGACGGCGAGCCGCGGCATGCAGCCTGCGGCGGCGGTTTTCAGCGTAGAGAAGGGCGAGGTCCGTCTCGTCGCCACCACGTTCGAATATGCCGATGAGATCGACGTTGCCCGTGCCGAGGCCGCAAAGGCCCGCGCTGAGGCTCGCATCGCAGCGGCCACGGAGGAGCGCGACATCAAGCTGGCCCGCGCCAAGCTCAGCCGCGCCCTGAACCGGCTGCATATTGCAGGAAAATGACCACAAAAAGGCCTGCTGCAGAACTTACGCTGCAGCAGGTCTTTTTTTTGCACCATTCTGTACCATGTTCCGCCTTGACATTCTCCGACCGTTTGTGTAAAATTATTATGAACAGGATATGCCCTGTCATTCCTGAATCTGTTTGAATCGAGGTAATTTCCATGTCCATGATCCAGTGCCCGAACTGCAAAAGCATGGTCGACAACAGCGGCGCATTCTGTCCGAACTGCGGCACTCCCCATCGCGGCTGCCCCTGAGGCCCCGTTCAGCCCGTGCAGGCTCAGCCTTCCCAGCCCGTCTATGTTGCCGCTCCCGTTCCCGAAAGCGCGGTGCGCACGGCTGCAGCATCGCCGGCTTCGTCTGCGGTCTGCTTGGCCTGATCTTTTGCTGGACCTACATCGGCCTGCTGGCCATTCCCGGCCTCATCCTCAGCATCGTCGGCATGTCCCAGAAGAACCGCAGCAAGGGTCTCGGCATTGCCGGTCTGATCCTGAGCGCCATCGCCCTGTGCATCTGGCTCATCGTGCTGGCGGCCATCGGCATCGCCGTGCTCTAAGCCCTGGAAAGAGAGGAATCTGTTATGAGATCATTCTGTTGCCAACTGCGGCGCCCCTGTCGAGGAAGGCGCTGTTCTGCGGCAGCTGCGGCGCACCTGTTCAGAACGCCGTGGAGCCCATGCAGCCCGCCGTCCCTGTGGAGCTGCCCGTCGCTCCCGTCGAATCCCAGCCTTCCGCACCGGTCGAGTCTGCCGCTCCCGCGCAGGCCCCGGTATACCCTGTCTACCAGCAGCCGGTCTACGTCCAGCCTGTCTCCCCGCTGAAGGGCAGCAACGGTGTCGGCGTGGCCTCGTTCGTCATGAGCATGGTCTCGCTCGTCGCCACGATCGCCGTGATTGCCATCATTTCCAGCATCATGGATTCGGTCAGCTCCTTCTATTTCAGCTTCAGTGAGCTCCAGACACTGTGCACCAGCGGCATCGTGCTGGCCATTCTCGCACTGCTCGTGTCCATCGTCGGCCTCATCCTCGGCATCGTCGGCGTCGCCCGCCGCAATGTTAAGAAGGGTCTTGCGCTGACCGGTCTCATCATCAGCGGCGTGGAGCTGCTTGCCCGACTTCGTCGTGATCGCCATGATCGCCGCCATCATCAACGAGCTCTTCTGAGCGCGTTTCCTTTCGGCACATATTCCGCGCGGCTCGGCTCCGGGCCGCGCGGCTTTTATTTGGAAAGGAAAAACGTCATGGATCAAAATCTTCGGCTTCTTTTGCGGAAATGCTCCGCCGGACCGGAAGCTGCCGCGCGCTGTACGACGGACCGGAGGGCATGCTGCTGCAAACGGGCGGAAACGGCCTTTTCTGCGGCATTCCGGATGCGGGCGCCCTGCTGCGCGTACTGCGGGGCGTGACCGTTCCGAAGGACGCGGGCTTCACCGTCTTCTCGCACGAGGCCGCCGACGCCGTGCAGCGCGAATTTGGCCTGCACGATCAGGAGGCCTATGAGACGCTGCTGTACCTGCAGCCGTCGCCGCCCGAGGTCCCGGCCTGCTCCATCCGCCCGCTGACGGCGGAAGACGCCGCGGAGGCGGCGCGCTACTATCATCTGTTTGACGATCCCCTGCCCTATCTGCGCGGCCGCGCGGAGGCCGGAGCGCTGTGGGGCCATTTCACCGCCGAAGGGCGGTGGCTGGCAGGCTTCCTCGGGCATCCATTCCGAGGGCAGCATGGGCATGCTCGAGGTCGTGCCGGAGTTTCGCCGCCACGGCATCGCGCAGGCGCTGGAGGCGGCGCTCATCCGGCTCCATCTGGAGCGCGGCTGGCTGCCGTTCTGCTTCGTTGCGCCGGACAATGTGCCCTCGCTCGCTGCAGGCCAAGCTCGGGCTGACGAACATCCACATCCCGGCCATCTGGTTATTCTAAGGGAAATGAAAACGGGAGGAGCCGCGGATCTGGCTCCTCCCATTTATAATATCACGCGCCAGGCCTCGGCCAGACGCTGCAGTGACCACGCCGCGTTGGCCGGGCTCGTCGACGGCAGGACGACGGCCGGGCGGCGGAGCAGCGGCTCGTTATAACGGCGGTAAATATTTCAGCGACGTGTTCCCGTTGCAGAAAAATGCGTTCGATCGGCGCATGCTCCGTGATGGCGCGCAGGTCGTTCGGCACAACGTCGCGGATGCTGCTGTCGGACGAGCCGGTGATGGTGCACTGCCCAATGGAGTCCCACAGCGCAAAATGGTGGCGCAGGGCAAGCGCGCGCTCTCCTCCACGGTCTGCGCGCCGGCTCGCCGGTCAGCAGGGCGAGCAGCGGCCAGAAGCGGTTCTGCGGATGGCCATAAACATGGCCTCCCGCGACAGTCGACGGAATGAGCCGAGAATAAGCACGCGGGACTCCGCGTCAAAACAGCGGGGGATGGGATGCACCTGCGGCATGGGCGTCTGCGGCATGAAAGCGGCCTCCTGATCCGGAGAAGTTCTGAATCAATCAGCGCTTCCCCTAAAGCTGCCCTCATTGTAGCCCGCGCCGCCCCGATTGTCAAGCGTCCGGCGCAGCACGCGCCGCAGCCAGCTGCCGTCCTGCTGCGTCAGGGCCTGCAGCAGCACAAAGGCCGCAGAGCAAAACCGTCAGGAACCAGCCGCCGCGGCACATAAGCCGCATGATCTGTCCGCCCGCCGCCGGGAACGGAAGCGTCAGCAGCAGGGCAAGGCCGAGGCTCAGCAGCGGCAGAGCAAAATCCGCCGCGCGCGGCCGGTGCTCCGTCACAACGAGCAGCCGCCGGATGCTCAAATACAGATTGATGGCATGCGTCACGGCAAACACCGCCACATAGCCCGCAACGCCATGGCGCGGCAGCAGGACATAGAGGAATACGACGTCCAGAACGGATGTCAGCGTGTTATAGCGCACGCAGCTCAGCTGCTCGGCAAGGCCCTGAGCATGCCGTCGACAATGGCATCGAGATAGAGCATCAGCACCATCGGCGCAAAAAATGCGCAGGTAGCGCCCCGCATCCGCGCTGTGATAGACACACTGGCCCAGCTCCTCCGCGCAGACGAAGAAGAAGCCCGCCACTGCCGCAGCAAACAGTATGGTCATGCGGATGCACTTCCCGCTCAGGGTCACGCACGCGCAGGGCGCGTCCTTATGGCCAGGCAGCGCGAAAGCTCCGGCACCAGCAGATCGGGCGACGGAATAGAGGATGGCAGCCGGGAACATCAGGATGGGGGAACACCATACCGTGGATCGTCCCATAGCCCGCCATAGCCTCCTCCGTCGAGCCGCCGTAGCGCGCGCAAGGCCGATGGGGGATGAGCAGCTGCTCGGCCGTGATTCAGCCCGGCGCGCAGGGCGTCGTTCAGCGCCAGCGGGACGCTCAGGCGCAGCAGGCGCTTTCGCATCGGGATGCGCTCACGCGGGACCCGCCGCATATCGCGCCGGTAGCGCAGATACAGCAGTGTGAAGTCAAAATATACACCCGGCGGAGCTGCCGGAACGTGATGGCGCAGCACGCCCGCGCCAGATCGTAGCCGCTCCGCAATCTCGATGCCGACGAGCTGGCGGATGCGGGAACAGGCCGTGTAATACCCCGTCATGATCCCGCACAGGCAGGAAAACGGAAGCAGCAGGCCCATGACCCGCAGGCGCGGCGCGGCGCGCAGGTCGCGCAGCCACTCCATTGCGAAAAAGTCCGACAGGAAGAACAGTGCCGCACCGGAGACGGCGCTCACAAGGATGCCGTATTGCAGACAGGCGCGCATGGCCGCGCGCACCGCTCAAGCGCCGGTGTCCGAATTCCTCCGCCGCCAGATACATGGCTGTCACGCGTACCCCGGCCGTCCCGGCCAGCATGGCAAAAACGCCGATGGTCGAGATGAGCTGCATCAGTCAAGCCCCGCTGCGCCGATGCGCACGGAGAGGAAGACCTGAAATGCGATGGAGATGAGCCGCAGCAGCAGATTCGCCGCCGTTAAAAGCAGCGCGCCGCCCAGAATGGAGTCGTTCCGCTCCATGCCCTCACCTCCCCCTGTCCAATATATCAAAACTCCCCGAAACATGCCTGTTTCCGGGGATCAGATCGCCATCGTTAGGCGTTGCAGGGTCGGGACATGCCCCGACCGGAACTCACGAACGGCAAAGGCCATCGTTAAAACGGTAAACGCACCCGCAATTGTCACCCGGCGAAGCGGAACTCACAGTACCCGGCCGGATCACAGGGCCTTCTTGCGAATCCGCCGGGCGTTGCAGGATTGCCATTCCCCCCTTCCGGGGCCTCGCAATGACAAACTTGAAGGCACTGCGCCAATGAATCTGTGCCGCAATCATTGCCTGCCTGCATGGCGCCTCAGGGCCGCTGCATTACCAGTCCCGCAAAACTCCCGGACGGCTGCACGGGCAGGCTCGCAGGTCATCAGGTCGCCGTCGAGGCTGATGCGATGGTAGGCCGCTGCGCGCAGGGGAAGCAGACATCCGGCTCCGTTCCGGGCAGCACATGGTCCCGGAACGCCGCCAGAAAAAATTCTCCCGGCCCGTATTGCTGACAACGATGAATTTCTTCGGCACGGCAAGATAGCGGTCCGCCAGCTCGGCATGCCCGTTGAAGCAGCACTGGCTCCGCTCGTTGAACAGGAAAAAATTGGAGCACGGAAAATCGCAGTAATTCGGCACGATGAACACGGCGCGGTCCGCCAGTGCCGCCGCCTCGTTCAGGCGGAACGCATCGTCCGCAAAATAGGGGCAGGCCTCGCGCTGCCGGAAGCACTCACAATGGCAGGCGCCCGCAGCCATGCACCGAAAGTCCGGAAAAATCGAAGCGGGTCAGACCCTCCGCTCCGAGCGTTTCCTGCACACAGCCGGCAATGGCAGCGCAGTTCCCATCCGCCCGGCTGCTGAAGGAGATCACACGTTTTCATTCATTAACCCTCATTTTCGCTCAGAATTCACCCGCTGCGTACATCAGGGCAGACAGGGCGCACAGCGGAGCCGTTTCACAGCGCAGGATGCGGCTGCCGAGCGTGCAGATCTGCAGGCCGGCCCTCTGCGCCTGCTCCACCTCGCTGCGCTCCAGACCGCCCTCCGGTCCCGTCAGCAGGGCCGCCGTGCGGAACGGCGCGGACTCGATGGCGGCGCGGAATGTGCGCTGCTCCTCGTTCTCATAAAAGCAGACGGCAAAAAGCTCCGCCTGCGCAGCCCGCTGCAGCGCCGCCTCATACGACGGCAGCGCCAGCACCTGCGGGATGCGGCCGCGCCCGGACTGCTCTGCGGCCGAGGCGGCGATCTTCTGCCAGCGCTCGAGCTTTTTGGCAAGCGAGCGCTCATCCGGCCGGGAGACGCAGCGCGCGCGCTCGGGAACGCGACCAGCTCCGCCGCGCCCAGCTCCGTCGCCTTCTGGATCACATGCTCAAATTTATCCGCCTTGGCAAAGGCCATATACACGCTGCAGAATACGGCCGCCTCGCTCTTTGCGGCCGTGTGCTCCTGCACGACAAGGCTGACCTGCCCCGGCCACGTCGAGACAACGCAGTGCCACTCCCTCGCCCTCGCCGTCGCACACCGTGACGGCATCTCCATCGTTTTTCAGCGCAGCACACGCGCATGCGCGGCATTCTCCCCCGTCAGGACCAGAAAATTCTCACCCAGCTTCGCGCGCGCGGAACAAAAAACGCGGCATAGCGCTCTCCCCTCCCGCCCTTGCGGCGGTGTTCTTAATTATTGTTTGTTATTGTAGCATATTGGCAGGCAGTGCGCAAGCCCGCCCGGCTCGCGCTTGTATTTCGCCCGATTTTGTGCTATTATTTTTCGGGAAAGGGGCGAACACGCATGGACGATCTGCTGAGCGGGCTGAACGCGGCCCAGCGGGAAGCCGTCACGGCCACAGAGGGCTATATCCCGTGTCATCGCGGGCGCAGGCTCGGGCAAAACGCGCGCACTGGCGCGGCGCTTCGCCTATCTTGTGAACGAGGTCGGCACGCTGCCCGGCAACATCCTGTGCGTGACGTTCACGAACAAGTCTGCTGCCGAGATGCGCCAGCGCATCCACGCCCTGACGGGCGACGAGGACACGGGCTATATCTGCACGTTCCACAGCTTCTGTGTGACCGTCCTGCAGGAGGACAGCCACGCCGTGCAGTATCCGCGGCGCTTTCTCGTGCTCGACAACAGCGACATCGACGCCATGCTCCGCATCATCTACGAGGAGCGCGGGCTGACGCGCTGCGCGCCATGACCTTCAGCGCGGCGCGGGACATGATCGAGCTCCGCAAGCTCAAGAAGGTGCCGCAGTATTATCTCGATCTCATCACGCTGTCCGCTCGAGACGCTGCAGCAGAAATATCTGCAGGCCGAGGCCCCGACGACATCATCATTTTCTATGGCTATCTCTACCAGCAGAAGAAATGCTTCCGGGCTGACTACAACGATCTGCTGAAATTCACGCTCTATATCTTCGGAGCAGGATGCGGACATCCGGCTCAAGTGGCAGCAGCGGCTGGAATACATCATGGTCGACGAATTTCAGGACATCGACGAGCCGCAATACACGCTGATGCAGGTGCTGTGCGGCTATCACCACGGTCTCTTCGTCGTGGGTGATCCCGACCAGACGATCTATACCTGGCGCGGAGCAAACATCCGGTATCTGCTGACTTCGATCACCAGGTCTTTCCCGGTACGCGGACGATCCTTGATGATGGAAAATTACCGCTCCACGCCGCAGATCCTGTCCGTGGCAAATTCGCTCATCGCCAAAAACACGGACCGCATGGAAAAAATCCCTGCTCCCCACCTTGCCGGACGGCGCGCCGGTCCGTCTGCACCATGCGCGCAGCGCGGCGGACGAGGCCGCGTGGATGGCGGCGCAGATGCAGGCCCTGCACGACGGCGGAACGCCCTACCGCGACATGACCGTGCTCTACCGCGCGCATTATCTCACACGGACGGTCGAGGAGGTGCTCCAGCGGGAGAAGATCCCCTACACCATCTACAGCGGCGTGCAGTTTTTCGGCCGCGCCGAGATCAAGGACGCCCTGTCCTACCTGCGCATGATTGCCTGTCAGACGACCTGTCGTTCCTGCGCATCGTCAACCAGCCGAAACGCAACATCGGCGAGCGCCGCCGCAGGCCGCTGCTGCAGGAGCAGCAGGCCGCACGGGAAGGCTGTTCGCTGTTCACGGCCCTGCGCCGCAGTGTCGACACGGAGGCCTTCCGCGGCACGGGTGCGGCACGCTTCGTCTCGCTCATCGATGCCTTTTTCGTCCGACTGCCCGGCCGGTCCGTCTCAGGAGGTCCTGTCCGCCATCCTGCACGAAAGCGGCTATGAGGCCATGCTCCGCACGGAGGGCAGTCAGGGAGCGGCTGGACAATCTGGCCGAGCTGAAGCAGTCCGTCTATGAATATGAAACGACATGCGGTGAGAATGCACGCTCGAGCACTATCTGGCCCATGTGGCCCTGTTTACAAACGCCGACGCGGGCGACAGCCGCGACCGCGTGAAGCTGATGACCGTGCACACGGCCAAGGGGCTGGAATTCCCCCATGTGTTCCTGTGCGCGATGAACGAGGGACTGTTCCCCCTCGAAAAGATCCGGACCCTCCCCGCCATGGAGGAGGAGCGGCGGCTGGCCTTCGTCGCAATGACGCGCGCGGAGCAGGGGCTGTACCTCTCCGAGGCCGCCGGACGCAATTTTGACGGAACCGACCGCTATCCCTCGCGCTTTCTGCTCGACATCGCCCCCGGCCTTCTGGAGCAGAGCGGCGAGCGCGATGACATGCTGCTGGATAACGCCCGCGGCTACATTGCCATGAGCGAACGCACGCTGCGCGGCAGCGCGGACGCCGCCGCCTTCCGGCCCGGCCAGCGCGTGCGGCACAGCATTCTCGGCACGGGCACCATGCTGGAGCTCGACGAGGCAAAGCAGGCCTGGCTCATCCGCTTTGACGGACTGCCGACCCCGCGGCGCATTTCTTTCCCGCGCGCGGCTCACGCCGTGTCCGGAGCAGGAAGGAGACACCCCATCATGACCCTACAGGAAATTTTTTCGCGGAAAACGCGCGCGCTGCCATCGCGTTTTCGGGCGGCGTGGGATTCGTCGTATCTGCTGTATGCTGCGGTGCAGTGCGGTGCAGACGTGCACGCTTACTTCGCCAAGACGCCGTTTCAGCCGCAGTTTGAGCTGGACGACGCGCTGCGGCTGGCCGAGAGCGTCGGCGCAAGGCTGACTGTGCTGGAGCTGGATGCCCTGTCCTCCGAGGATGTGGCGCGCAATCCGGCGAACCGCTGCTATTACTGCAAGCAAAATATTTTCGGAAATCTGAAGCGCGCGGCAGCCGAGGACGGTTCACGCTCATCCTCGACGGCACCAACGCCTCAGACGACGCCGGGGACCGCCCGGTATGCGCGCCCTGCGCGAGATGGAGGTGCGCTCGCCCCTGCGCGAGTGCGGCCTGATGAAGGCGGAAATTCGCCGTCTGTCGCACGAGGCGGGGCTGTTTACATGGGACAAGCCGGCCTATGCGTGCCTTGCGACACGCGTCCCCACCGGCACGCGCATCACGCCGGAGCTGCTGGCCGCCACGGAGCGCGCCGAGGGCTGGCTGTTCTCGCAGGGCTACACGGACTTCCGCGTCCGCCTGCTGGACGGCTGCGCCCGCCTGCAGTTCCCGGCAGATCAGCTTTCCCGGGCGCTGGCCCAGCACGACGAGATCGTCGCGGCCCTGAAGCCCGATTACCGGGCAGTTCTGCTCGATTTGGAGGCACGCCATGCATAATTCTCTCACCGCCCTGCTCACGCAGGTGCGCGCGACGGAAAGCATCTCCGTCGCGGACGCGGCTCCTGCAGCTGCGCGAGGCTCCGTTTGAGGACCTCGGCTATGCGCGCGTCGACCATCACCGCCGTCTGCGGCAGGGCGCGGCCGAGGTCATCTACGGCGCGGGCAAAACGCCGGAGCAGATCGCTGGCATCGTCGATTCCCTGCAGCGCAGCGGGCAGAAGACCGTGCTCATCACGCGCATGAAGCCGGAGGCCGCAGCCTATCTGCAGGAGCGCGCAGCGCCACACCTATGACGCAGCCTCCCGTATCGGCATCGTCGGGCCGCTGCCGGAGCCGGACGGCGACGGAAGATCGTCGTCGCGACCGGCGGTACGAGCGACATTCCGTCGCCGAGGGAGGCAGCGCTCACAGCCGAGGTGCTCGGAAACCGCGTCGTGCGGCTGTATGACGTCGGTGTGGCCGGGTTGCACCGTCTGCTCGCCAGTCTGACGAGCTGATGGGTGCGCGCGCCATCATCGCCATCGCCGGGATGGAGGGCGCGCTTGCCAGCGTCATCGGCGGACTGGTCGACTGCCCTGTCATTGCCGTGCCGACGAGCGTTGGCTATGGTGCGTCGTTCGGCGGTGTTGCCGCGCTGCTTTCCATGCTGAATTCCTGCGCCAGCGGCGTTTCCGTCGTGAACATCGACAACGGCTTCGGCGCGGGCTATCTTGCCAGCATGATCAATCATATGGGGGGGCCAAACCATGAAAACACTGTATCTTGACTGCGGCATGGGCGCTGCGGGCGATATGCTCACGGCGGCGCTGCTCGAGCTGCTGCCGGAGCCGAAGGCATTTCTGCAGGAGCTCAATGCGCTGGGCATCCCCGGCGTTGTCACCACGGCCGTGCGCACCGAAAAGTGCGGCATCTGCGGCACGCAGCTCTCCGTGACCGTGAACGGCGCGGAGGAGGAGAGTGAGGACGTCCCGCTGGCGCACACACATGCTTGCAGTCATGTTCACGAGCATGACCATGAGCATGCCCATGAACACCCTCATTCCCACACCGGCATGGCGGACATCCGCGCGCGCATTGCGGCCCTGCCGGTCCCGCAGCGTGTGCGGGACAATATCCTCGCCGTCTATGGCCGTCTGGCCGCAGCAGAGAGCGAGGCCCACGGCAGGCCGGTCGACCAGATCCACTTTCATGAGGTCGGCACGATGGACGCGCTTGCGGACATCACAGCCGTGTGCCTGCTGCTTGAGCGGCTCGCGCCGGAGCAGATCATCGTCTCGCCCGTGCATGTTGGCAGCGGCCACGTCCGCTGCGCCCACGGCATTCTCCCCGTTCCCGCCCCGGCGACTGCCATTCTGCTGCGCGGCGTTCCTATTTACGGCGGGCACATCGCAGGCGAGCTGTGCACGCCGACCGGCGCTGCCCTGCTGACGCAGTTTGCCGCACGCTTCGGCGATATGCCGCCCATGCGCGTAGAACGCATCGGCTATGGCATGGGCCGCAAGGGACTTCTCCGCCGCCAACTGCGTCCGCGCCCTGCTGGGCGAGACGGAGGACAGCGCGGAGGACGTGCTGGAGCTTGCCTGCAATCTGGACGACATGACGCCGGAGGCCATCGGCTTTGCGCTGGAGCGCCTGCTGGAGGCAGGGGCGCTCGACGCATGGACGACGCCCATCGGCATGAAAAAAATCGCGCCCCGGCGTACTGCTGCGCGCGCTGTGCCGCCCGGAAAAGCGGCAGGCTGTGCTGGACGTATTCCTGCGCGACACGACAACGCTCGGCGTGCGGGAGCACCGCTGCAGCCGGACGGCGCTGCAGCGCAGCGTCAGCGAGACCGACAGTCCGTGGGGACCGGTGCGCTGCAAGCAGGCGGGCGGCTATGGCGTTTCCCGCAAAAAATATGAATTCGACGATCTGGCACGCATCGCCCGTGAGACGGGCCTGAGCCTGCTGGAGCTGCTCGAGAAGCTGCCGTAGCCCGTGCAGAATCCTGCAGGCCAATGTTGACCGCATTCGCAAGGGTGTTATACTCTCTGCTCTTGTATATCGAAGTTTTATTCTCCCGTTTGTCCACAAGGCTCGCCGCCTTGACCTCCGGGTACTTTTGCGATCTGCTTGGCGATTTCTGCTTGACATTCCCCTCTATTCGTGCTATTTTTTCTCTGACAGAGCATCCGGAGTACTAGCCCACCCGTCGGAAACGGCGGAACTAGTCTTGATTTTCCGGTTGCTCTGTCTTTTTTCTTCTGCAGCGGCCCGATCACACTTGTAATTATCCTCCGGATATCTTGACACCGTCGGCGTCGTATGCTATACTTCCAACATAGCCGCCCCGTGCAAACCGTCTGGGCTACCCGCTTCGGTAGCCCAGCGACCGAAGCACCTGGGCGGCTCTTTTTGCGTCTGTGTACAGCACGCCGCTGTTCCCGAGAGAAACCCTGCCTTCGTCCTCACTGCCCGGCCTGCAGAACGCGGCTCCCAAGCGCCGATTGAAAGCGACGCGGCCGCCCATTTAGATGGGTGTTCATAAAAACAGTCAATGGAGCGTATCGATACAGATACGCTCCATTTCATATCAACATACTATGTATGGGGTGCAGCCCCTTGGCTCTCCCTTTGGGAGAGCTGTCACCGTAGGTGACTGAGAGGGCCCTGCAGCCTTTTTCGAATGATAAGATCAATTTGTGCGCACACACCGCGAAAATCCTTGTCGATATCCCGGTTGGAAAATCGCAGAATCTCCAGCCCAAGAGACATCAGAAATTGAGAACGTTCCGCATCATAAGCAAGCCCCTGAGGTTCATAATGCTGAGAGCCATCCAATTCAATGACCAGTCTGGCCGAAGCACAGTAAAAGTCCACGATGAATCTGCCGATAATCCGCTGTTTGTAAATTTTTACTGGATATCTGCGGAGAAAAAAGATACCAGAGCTTACGCTCGTGGGTGTCATCTCCTGCGAAGCCGTCGGGCATTTTCTAATTGGGTGTTGTCTTTTGGTATTGTCATGGTTTGCCCTCCCGTCCTCGCTATGCTGGCCACCTCTCCCAAAGGGAGGCAAGGGATGCTTCGCACGGCACACCGAAAGGTGTATAGAAGTGCGCCCTTTATCAGTTCGGCAAATTAAGTTTACCGCTCGATACGGTAGTATTTATCACCTTATCTCCAAGCATGATTGCAAACAGTCTGCGTGAAGCATCCTGCCCCTTCATATCAAAATATCGATTTACCGCAGCTTCGTCATAAACATAGGGCTGAAACAGGTGCATATCCATATAGATAGACGCATCATTCGTCCAATGCTTGTACAGTTCGTGACATAGTTCTCGCGTCATCGCCTTTAACTGAATTGTTGGCATGTTATACCTTACCTACCTTATCATTCCGATTTATTGCTTTATTTAATTCTATCATATGGCTTTAATATGTGCAAGAACAGTCCCGGCAGACATTACTGCCGGGACTGAAACTGTCTTACGACCACCTGCATTTCTGGGCGGCCGCTTTGTTATGTTCCTTATTTGCAGAGCTGCACGATCATATCGGTGCAGGTGTCAACGCCGAGCGCACCGCTGTTGAGGCAGATATCATAATTCTGCGCCTGCCCCCAGACGCGGCCCGTATAGTTTTTGTAGTAGACCTTGCGCTTCTGATCCTTCTCGGCAAGGCGCTTTTCCGGCGCCTTCGGCGTCTGGCCGTAGCGCTCGACGATGCGGCGGGCGCGGCTGGCCATGTCGGAACAGATGAACACATGCAGACAGTCCTTCCGGTCGCGCAGGATATAGTCCGCAGCGGCCGACGATGACGCACTTGCCCTTTTCCGCCAGCTCCTCGATGATCTTGCTCTGCGTGATATAGAGCTGATCGTGCATGGAGAGGTTGTCGTGGCTGTAGCGCTCGGCCGTGGCCAGATAGAACAGCAGGCTGTTGCGGGCGTTGGCATATTCGCCGTGCTCCTCGATGTACCCGGCGCAAAGCCGCTGCGCTTTGCGACCTCATCGACCAGCTCGCGGTCATAGAACGCATAGCCGAGCTTCTCTGCGACCTGCTTGCCAATGCTGCGGCCGCCGCTGCCGAATTCACGGCTGATCGTAATGATATTCTTCATGACGGTTTCCCCCGTTCTTTTTTACATACAGCCTGCCGAATAAGTTCCCTCTGTCCTGGCAGGTTTTCGACAGTCTGACAAGAAATAGTATAGCACACAATGCGCAAAAATGCAAAATGCAGGAATAAAATTGCAAAAAAATCACCTTTGACGAAAAAATTCCCTCCGGGATTTTTCGTCAGAAACCCTTTCGGCTGAGCAGATTTTTTTTGACAGTCGGTTCCGTGCATCAAAAAAGCCTCGCAGAGTTCGCCGCCCGCAGGCGGCGAATCAAATGAAATCATTTTCCGGCGGCGTGTACGTCGGAAAAAATACTGCGCAGTCCGCCAGTGTGCGGATCGTCCGCAAAGGCGGACGATCCGTGCGCGCAGCGGACTGCGATCTCCACGTCGGAAAAGCCCGCCGGGCTTTTTCACCCCGCCGGGCGGAGTATTTTGGAAAAGCTATTACTGGGCCTTCTTTGGCAGTCTCGACGAGAGCGCCGAACGCAGCTGCATCCGTGATCGCGAGCTCGGAGAGGCTCTTGCGGTTCATCTCGATGCCGGACTTCTTGAGGCCGTTCATAAAGCGGGGAATAGTTGATGCCGTAGGGCTTGACAGCGGCGGAGATACGAGCGATCCACAGGCGGCGGAAATCTCTCTTCTTCAGCTTGCGGCCAACATATGCATAAACGCCGGACTTCTTGACGGCCTGCTTGGCCATTTTGAAGTGGGTGGACTTGGAACCCCAGTAGGACTTTGCCAGCTTCAGGGTCTTATTTCTTCTCTTGCGCGTCATCATCGCGCCTTTTACTCTTGCCATCTTTTTTATGAATCCTCCTATCCGATTATTTGTACGGGATCATCTTTTTGATGCTTCTCGACATTGGTGACATCCGCGTAGGTCGTGCTTCTCAGGCGACGGCCGCGCTTGGGTGTCCCTTCTTCGGTGAGGATATGGCTCTTGAACGCGTGCGCTCTCTTGACCTTTCCGGTCTTGGTGAGATTGAATCTCTTCTTCGCACCGCTGTGGGTTTTGAGTTTCGGCATGATTCTTCTCCTTTTATGATTATTTTTACATTTCTTCGGCGACAGGAACAGGGTCATGAACCGGCCGTCGAGCTTGGGTTTTTTTCCACGTTTGCGACTTCGGCGCATCCCTCGCCAAACCGGATCAAAAGCTGCTCGCCGATGTCGGTATGCGCCATTTCACGCCCGCGGAAGCGCACCGTGACCTTCACGCGGTTACCTTCCTTCAGGAATTTCATCGCGTTGCGCATTTTCGACATTCAGGTCGTTCGTGTCGATGCCCGGGGACATGCGGATCTCCCTTGATCTCGACGACGCGCTGATTCTTCCGGGCTTCCTTTTCCTTCTTGAGCTGGTCAAAGCGGAACTTGCCGTAGTCCATGATCTTGCACACGGGGGAACGGCGTTGGGCGAGATCTTCACAAGGTCGAGCTCCTGCTCCTCTGCCTGGGCCAGCGCCTCCTGTGCGGGAGACGATGCCGAGCATGGTGCCGTCCGCTGCGATCAGGCGGATCTCCTTATCCCGGATCTCCTCATTGAGCTGATGATCTAATTTGCCGATGGTAAAGCACCTCAAACAAAAAATTGCGGATGCCGCAGCACCCGCAACCGAACACACCGCGCCCGAAGCGCAGCGAAACTCGATATCAGACCCCTTTGCCTTCGCTTGGGGTGAGGTCAGGGCTGCCGGCCTTCTTCGTTTTTGCGGAACTATTTTAGCACGGAAGTTCCGTGATGTCAAGCATGATTTTTTCTTTATCGCAGGCTTTTTCTCGCAGAATCCAAACGAAAAAGTTGAATTCTCCCGAGAAATATGCTATTCTATTTAAGAAATCATCTGTCGGTCCCACAGTCTGCCTGCTGTGCCCCGACGCGGAAAGGACGGGCCATGATCGACCTGCATTGTCATATTCTCCCGGCGTGGACGACGGCTCTCCCGACGCGGAGATCTCGCTTTCCATGGCGCGCCACGCCGCCGAGCGGCGTCACGGCCATTGCCGTCACGCCGCACTGCAATCTGCCCGGCTTCCGCCGCAATTACCGCGGCCCGGACTACCGCAGGCAGCTGAACGACCTGCGCGAGCTGCTGACGCAGGAAAAACATTCCGCTGCGGCTGTACTCCGGGGCCGAGGTATTCGCAGACCCCTCGAACATCCGCACGCTCATTGAGCAGCATGAGCTCATCACGCTCGGCGGCTCACGGTATCTGCTCGTAGAATTTGACTTTGGACTGTCCGGCTCCGTGCTGCTGCGGACGCTCGAGGCCATCGCGCAGCGCGGCCTTGTGCCCGTTGTGGCCCATCCGGAGCGCTATGACGCCGTGCAGCGCGACCCCGGCCTTGCCGCATGGTGCTTTTCCCGCGGGATGCTGCTGCAGCTGAACAAGGGCAGCCTGCTCGGTCTGCTCGGCAGCCGTGCAGAGGACACCGCCCTGCACCTGCTCGCACGGTCTGGCGCATCTCATCGCGAGCGACGCCCACGACGACCGCTTCCGCACAACGGGCTTCCGGTCGCTTCTGCCGGTGCTCGAGCCCATATGCCACCCCGATTATATCGCGCTGCTCCTGCACGGCAATCCCCGCAGGATCCTGCGCGATGAACCGATCCCCATTCCGCCGCTTCAATCCGACTGACCCGCAGGAGGCTTTCATGAGGAAATTACAGATCACCCTGATCGCCCTGTTTCTGGCCGTTGCCATTGCATTCTGCGCCGTGTTCCTGCACGACCGCCTGACGGCCGATCATACCGCGCCCCCGCATCGTCTCGGACGGTGTTCCGCTGGAGGTCAGCGTCAATGCTACGGACGCCGAGCTCTGCGCCGGTCTGACCGCAGCGGACGACCGCGACGGCGACCTCACCGACCGCATCATTGTCCGCCGCGTCTCGCAGCTCACGGGCGCGAACAGCGCGCAGGCGACCTACACCGTGTTTGACAGCGCCTCAAACTTCTGCACGTTCACGCGGCCGATCTACTATACGGATTATCACAAGCCGCGCTTCTCCCTGTCGCAGCCGCTCGTCTACGGCGTCGGCAGCACCGTCACCCTGCTCGACCGTCTGAAGGCCGAGGATGTGCTTGACGGCGATCTCACGGACAAGATGCGCCTGACGCTCGTGAACCTGTCCGTCGGCACCGAGGGCGACTACCGCATCCGTGTGCAGGTCACAAACAGTGCGGGCGACACGTCCATGCTCTCCCTGACCGTGATGATCCGCAACCGCACGGCCCGGCATCCCGTCATCACGCTTTCGGATTATCTCGTCTATGCCACGGGAGATGAGACACCGGAGGATTACCGCAGCCTGATCACCTCCGTGCTGCAGTCGGAGCACGGAGCGAGCGTCGATCCGTCGAAGGTCGAGATCTCCGGGAAGATCGACCACGAGCATCCGGGCAGCTATGACGTGCTCTTCTCCCTATACGAACGACGCCGGTCTGGAGAGCTCCGTCATTCTGACCGTCTTCGTGGAGTAAGGGGGCAGCCATGAAAGAACAGAAAACGACCAAATGGTCCAACTTCAATCCGCTGTGTCTCGCGCGCCATGTGCTGCGCAATCTCTGATGACCGTTCTGGCCGGGCTCATCTGCGTTATGGCGGTCTACCTGCTGCAGACGCTCGTGTCCCAAGCCGAGCTATGACAGCCAGGTCACCTTCGCCGTGACGAGCCGCAGCGCCTCCGCCACGGCCTCCGGCAGCATCGCCGTGACGGACTCCGTGGCGAGCCAGTTCGGCGAGCTGCTGCAGAGCAATCCCGTCCGCACCGCCGCTGCCGCCGAAATGGGCCTGAACGCCTTCCCGGGGACGTGCAGCGTCGATGTGCCCGGAGAACACGAACATCCTCATTCTGACCGTCACAGCCCCGACGCCGGAGCTTGCCTTCCGCGGGAGCGCTGGCCGTGATGGACTGCTACGAAGCCTATGCGGACTTCATCCTCGCCTCGGCCGTGCTGAACCCCATCAACGGCCCGACGCTCCCGTCGCAGCCCAGCGCGCAGGCCTCGCGCGACCGTCTGCTCAGGCTGGCTGGGCCCATCGGGCGCTGGCCATGATCGCAGTCCTGCTGCTTCTCGCCGTCTCGCAGGAGACAGTGCAGACCGTCTCCGGCGCGCACGATCAGCTCGACACGAAGCTGCTCGCCACCCTGCGCCACGAGCGCAAGCGCGGCGCGCTGCTGCGAAATAAAAAATCCGCCCTGCTCATCTCGGACCCGACCTGCAGCTTCTATTACACCGAAACGGTCCATCAGCTCCGCGCGCAGGTGGAGCGGGCACATGAAAAGGATGGCCGGCAGGTCTTCCTCATCACGAGCTGCGCAGAGAACGAGGGGCAAATCCACCGTTGCAGCCAATCTTGCCCTGTCACTGGCGCAGAAGCATCAGCGTGTGCTGCTGCTGGACGCCGACCTGCGCAAGCCTGCGCAGTCGCTGATCTTTTCGGCCTCGCGCTGCCCCGGCACGGACCTTTGGCTATCTCATCACGCACCGCCCGGACCGCGAGGCGCTGGAAAAAGGCCATTGTCCGCGACGAGGCGACCGGCCTGTCCCATCTCTATGCCGCGCCGCTGCGGCGCAGCCAGAGCAGGCGCTCAGCCCGGATTCATTCCGTCCTCTGCTCGATGCGCTGCGCGAGAGCTATTCCTCATTCTCATCGACACGCCACCCTTCAGCTTCTTCGCCGATGCCGAGGTGCTGGCCGATGCAGCCGATGCCGCGATCCTCGTCGTCCGGCAGGACCTCGTCCCCGCCGCCGTCGTAAACGACACCATCGACGATCTGAACGCCGCCCACGCCGCGCGTTCCTCTTCGGCAGCCGTCTCGGCGCCTATGGCTACGGCTACGGCTATGGCAGCTACGGCGGAAAATACGGCTATTACGGCTACGGCAGCAAGCAAGGAAAGGAGGCCGCTCATGGAAGAACAGACGACGCAAAGGAATTGACCTTTCCGTTTTCCTGCACAATTTCCGCCGCACCCTGCAGCACTTTTTCTGGGTCCCGATCGTGCTCGGTCTGCTGCTCGGCGGCGTGAGCTGGCTGCGCGCCGCGCGCAGCTATGCCCCCCGGTCTATCAGAGCTCCGCCGTGTTCTCCGTCAGCGCGGGCTTCTCGTCCTCGACGGATATCCTCAGCCACAGCACCTATCTTGACAGCAACGCCGCCGCGCAGCTCTCGGCCACGTTCCCCTATGTCCTGCAGAGCGATCGCATGCAGCTGCTGCTCCAGCAGGAGCTGGGCGATCAGCGTGCTCCCGTCAGCCTGTCGGCCAGCTCTGTGGCGGATGCCGCCCTGTTCACGCTGACGGCAACGGGCAGCGATCCGCAGGCCGTCTATGACACGCTGCTGGCCGCCATCGAGGTCTACCCCCGCTGCGGCGACCACCATTCTGGGCGACACGCAGATTCAGGTCATTGACCAGCCGTTCGAGCCGTCTGCTGCGCCCATCAACGCCAACACGGCTCTGCAGACCGGCATCCGCCGCGGCGTCGTCGGGCTGGTCCTCGGCCTCGTCCTTGTGGCGTTGCTCTCCCTGACGCGCCGCACCGTTCACTCTGCCGAGGACCTGCACCGCCTCATCAGTCTGTCCTCCCTCTCCTCCATCCCCGCTGTGCGCCGCGGAAAGCGCACCTGCCGCGAGGCTCCCTCGCTTGCTGACGCATGCGGGCACCGGCTCCGACTTCTCCGAGGCCATGCGCAACCTCAGCCTGAAGCTGCAGCGTATCACGAAGCACGGCGCAAAGGTCGTTCTCATCACGAGCACCGTCCCCCGGCGAGGACCAAACGACCTGAACCTCGCACTGGCGCTGGCCGCCGCGAGGGCAAGCGCGTCATCCTCATCGACGGCGACCTGCGCAAGCAGTCGCTCAAGCCGCTGTTCGGCATCGGCGCGCACTCAGACGGCCTTGTCGAGGTGCTCAGCGGCAAGGCGAAGAACTTCCGCCTGCTGCCTGTTCCGGATTCCGGCCTGCTGCTGCTCTCCGGCGACGGCACTGTCGCCCAGCCGCAGCGCCTGCTCGGCTCGCCGCGCATGGGCCAGATTTTGGAGCTGCTGCGGCAGAAGCCTCGACTACATCCTCATCGATACGCCGCCTGCAGGCGTTCTGTCCGACGCTGCAGCGCTGGCCAAATATGCCGACGGCGCTATTTACATCGTGCGGCAGGATATGGCAAACTCCGTCCAGATCGTCAACTCCGTCCAGTCGCTCTCCGGCGCCGTGCCGCTGTATGGCTGCGTACTGAACTGCACGCAGGCCGGAACGACGCGCTCGGGCTATCGCTATGGCTACCGCTACGGCTATCAGTACGGCTACAGCAGCTACAGCCACTATAGCCACTACAGCTCCGATTCGGGCGACCGGCGCTGAGGAGGGGGCGGGCATGTCTCTGATTCGAAAGCTCCGCGACCGCCTGCAGGGCGCGACGCTGCACGACCTCTGGGTCGAAACGCGCTGGGTCCTGCACCACAGCAAGCGCTACCGCCGCTCCATTGCGGCCTATGTACTGCTCGGCATCGCCTCCATTGCGCTGAGCCTGCTGTCGAGTCTCCCTCGCGTGAGCTCATCAACGCCATCGTCTATCTGCAGGGCGGCGGACGGCGCGTGCTGTTCTGCGGCGTTACCGTCGTGCTGCTGGCAGGCTCGACCATCGTGCTCAATGCTCTTGTCAGCCGTTTCAGTGCAAAAGATCAACCTCCGCGTCGGCAACGAGCTGCGCGCCGAGGTCTTCGGCATGTTCCTGAACACGGACTGGGAATCCCTGCAGCAGTTCCACTCCGGCGATCTGCTCAGCCGCATCAACACGGACGTGTCCAATGTGGCGGGCAGCGTGCTTGGCTGGATCCCGTCCCTTATCCTGCGTCTGACGCAGTTTCTGGCCTCGCTGGCCGTCATTCTGGTCTACGACCCGACCATGGCAGTGCTGGCCCTGCTGAGCGCGCCCGTGACGCTGCTGCTGTCGCGGCCGCTTGTGGGAAAAAATGCGCAGCTTCAATCCGCGATATGCGCGCCGTCGGCAGCGAAATGACGGCCTTTCAGGAGGAGACGCTGCAGAACATCCCCTGCCATCAAGGCATTCCACCTCGTCGATGCCTTCCGCGAGAGGCTCGATCGCGTGCAGGAGCGGTATTATGACACACCGGCATCGCGTTTCAGCGCTTCTCCATTCTGACCTCGTCGTTCCTCTCGTCGTGCGGCATGCTCGTAGCTACCTCTGCCTCGGCTGGGGTGCTTACCGCCTGTGGCAGGGCCGGATCGACTTCGGCACGATGGTGCTGTTCCTGCAGCTGGCGTC
>VOFI01001606.1_pt1 | contig 40000 bp, 66 predicted proteins | sample 5384131 | NCBI WGS metagenome assembly VOFI01 (sample SAMN12384728, study PRJNA508395) | human gut metagenome | isolation source: healthy gut H | host: Homo sapiens | reverse complement strand
TGGCAAAAATCGTTGATACAGTCACAGCGGGAAAAGCCGTGACATTCTGGGCGATTCTCCTTTATTTTGCAATGCTTGCACTTACCGGATTCATGGAATCTGCCAGGGAAGGTCTACTTACCGTATTCGGGCAGAAAATCACACATGCACTAAGAAGCAGCCTGATGGAAAAATTCATATGCCTTACTTCTGACAATCTGACAGGGCTGGAACCTGGAACTCTGGCTTCACGCTTTGTTGGTGATGTAGATACTGTGGAAAATCTTTTTTACCTCAGGGATCATCAGTATGTTTGCTGACGCCTGCAAGATTATCAGTATTCTGGTGGTGATCTGGTTTGAAAATAAGGATCTCGCTGTGGTGCTTCTTGTAATACTGCCATTTCTTTTTCTGGTTTACTAGACATGTCCAGAAAAATCATGCTGGCGGCGCAGATTGAAAACCGAAAGGCTGTGGGAAGAACCTCTGGACATGTGCCGGAAACCCTTCATAATATCCGTACCATCCATTGCCTTGCCAGGGAAAAATATATGGAAGAGCGTTATGATACTTATATCGGTGAAAGTTACCAGGCAATGGAAGAACCAATTTTATGATGCAGTATATTCACCGGTGATCTTGATTTTAAATGCAGTCGTGGTTGCAGCTGTGATGCTGATTTCAGCATCTGGAAATAAGATGGTGCTTACGTTTTTTGGAATGTCTGCGGGAACTGCAGTGGCTGTGATCAACTATATTTCACAGATTTTTTTCGCCGGTGGAAAGTCTTGGAATGGAGATTCAGACCATCAGTCCGCGGTAGCTGGAATCCATAGGATTAATGAATTCTTTGGGCTGGAGGAGAAAAAAATGGCGCACAGGAGAATGGAATACCGAAAAACCTGGAATAATCCGGCAACAAAAATAGAAGAAAACAGAAATGAAAAAGATTAGCCGAAAGGAAGCGATGGCTGATATGGAAGAAAGGCACAGACTGGGAGCTTCTGGCAGTAATAGTTTTCCGTTTGTAGAATTCCGGAATGTAACCTTCGGCTATGATCAGCATGTGGTGCTGGAACATCTGAATTTCAAGGTGATGGATACCGATCAGGTGACTCTACTCGGACGAACTGGTGCAGGAAAAGTACGATATTGAAGCTGCTTCTTGGACTTTATGAGCCGGATCAGGGACAGGTACTGCTCCACGGCATTCCGGCAACGGCTGTGAGGGCTGGAGAACGACGGAAACTCTTTGGATACGTAGAGCAGACTTTTCACATGGTGCCGGGAACCGTACGCGACCAGATTACATTATATGATGACCGGATCTCTGAGCGTCAGGTAAAGGCTGTTGCAGAGCTTACAGGTTTAAAAGAGGCGATTGAGAGTCTGGAAAATGGTTACGATACTTATTGCACCCCGGAGATTTTTCCCAGGGACAGTGGCAGCTGCTATCCATCGCCAGGGCAGCAGTGGCAGAGCCCAAACTGCTTCTTCTGGATGAGATTACTGCAAACCTGGATGCGGAGACAGAAGAAGGCTGTTCTGGCCGCATTGAAACGTGTGGCAAAGGATCGTACCGTTATTTCCATTTCACACAGAACGTCCGCAGAACTGGGAAGGACGATTCAGATTTAATCTGAGATTGTGAAAAGCACTTATAAAATTTTTATAAAGTGCTTTTCACAGTGGACTTTAAATGTTATAATTCTGATTACATTCTTACATGTCTGATCTGGAGTTTTTTATCATGCTTCAGAATAGCGGGCATTTCATAATCACTAATTTTTATTCTGTTTATATTTATCATTTGCCGGAAGTCATCGGCAGCATTCACTTAATTTACGCGGACAAGGAGTTGAAGCCTTTTTTTGTCTCGTTTTTGTTGTTGGTAAAGGGTTGCGTTTTTTATGTGAAAAAATCGAGGTGATTATCATCAATCTTACAGGTATGATCTTGAAAATGCGTTACTGTATCCTGGAGCAGGTAGGCGCAGGTGGGGAGGGGCATTTGTACCTTGCCAGGGATATGGAGCTTGGAAATTACTGGGCAGTAAAAGAACTTCCCCTTGAGAAAAAGCGTGAAGCCAGACTGCTGCGGCTTCTGGAACATCCGTCCATTCCACGGATGGTAGATTATGTGGAAAATGGGGATCACTGTTATCTGATCATGGAATATATTCGTGGAAAGTCCCTTGGACAGATGTTAAAGGAGGGACATGTTTTTGCAGTGGATGAGCTTCTTTCCTACGGAGACACTGTGCTTGCAGTTCTGGAATATCTTCATGGGCAAAAACCGCCGGTATATTATGGGGACTTGAAACCGGATAATCTTATGCTTTCAGATTCGGGCAAATTGTATCTGGTGGATTTTGGGAGCGCGGTGTTTGGATTTGGAGAAAATCAGCGGATCTGTATGGGAACAGAAGGCTTTGCAGCTCCAGAACAATATGAGGGAAAAGTAAACAGCTCCAGTGATCTTTATGCTTTGGGAAAAACATTACAGGCGCTGGCAGGAAAAAACTGGTTATCTGTTTTGTGGAAAGTTCCTGGGTTTGCTTTGTTTCTCTATAAATGTACCCGGCCTCAGGGGAAAAGACGATTTGAAAATGCGGCACAGGCAAGAAAAATGCTTTCTGGTATAGGAAAAAAAAAGGGCTTGCCAGAAAAAAAATGCAGCGGTGGTGATTGGAACTACGGGGATTTTGCTGGCTGCAGGTGTATTTCTTGCAGGATCAGAGCAGCAGGCAGCTTTCGAAAGTGCATTGGCAGAAGTAACGAAAGGATATTACGAGATAGAGGAAAATGAGTCCTCTTCGTTGTCAAAGAAATTTGCAGCAGAAGCGGATAAAAAAGTACAGACAAAGAAGCAGATAAATTTCTTCTTAAAAATGCGAGCATGCAGAAAGTGCTTTGCAAAAACTGCAAAAAAGAATATACGAAAGATGAAGAGCAGAGAAAATTGCTTTTATTATTGGCGGTAAATGCGGAACTTCAGAAAGAGTGGGAACGGGCCGCCGTGTATTATGAGCAGCTGCTTTTGTATGCGCCGGAATTTGCAGAAGGGTATGGGAAATATGGACTGTTCCTTTTGCGAAGAGGTCAGAAGAATTCCAGCAGGAGACTTTATGTTTTATACAGAAGCAGTAAGGCAGATGGGACGGATTGTAAGAGCGTTGAAATCTGGGAAAAAACAGATGGAAAGTGAAACAGGTGAGGGGAAATGAAAAGATGGAGAAGCATAAGGAGAAAAATTGCGAAAAATTCAAATCGAAAAGGTATATATTCGCACAGCATCTGGAATAACTTTCGGAAACCTGGAATTTATCTGATGGTGACAGTGATTTTATTTATTACCAAAGTTGGTATACTTTTTACACTTATGGTGGGGAATTTGGAGGATTTGATATCGATATTGGTGCTGATGAAGGTATATTTGATAATTGGGAGGAGGCTGAAGGAAATCAGGAAACTACGGAGCCAGAGCAGAAAGAAAATGGGAGCAGCAATGGTAATGAGAGTAATAACAACAGCAATAATGACAGCGCGAATGGCGGTACTAGCAGTAATGACATAGAAAATGACGGTAATAATAACAGTCATAATAGCGGCAGCAGTAACGATAACAACAGCGGGAATAATAACAATAACAATAGCAGTAATAGCAACGCAGGAGCTGGCTTGTCGAAAACAGAGAATGGTGATAACACAGGTGATAAGGAGGGCTGGGAAAAAACCTCAAGCTGCGGGTTCTGAGAGAAGACCAAAAGAAAACAAGAAAGAAAACAAGAAAGAAAACAAGAAAGAAAACAGTGTCACGGCAGCCTCACCGGCAAACAAAAACGCAGAGAATAAGAAAACGAATATAAATGCAGACAACATTGACAATGGAACTGAGTCTAAAAAGCAATACTACAAAAAAGACTCCCCGTGTAGAGAAGAATAGAGCAAAAAAGCAAAGAAGAAAAGTCAGAAGATACCTCAGCAGATGAAAATATAAGTGAAAGCAGGATTACTGCCAGAGAAACAAAGAATACTGATCGGAAAAAAAGAGAATAGGGCCACAGCAAAAATTACGGAATGTTCCAAAAAAGAAAATACCAGTGAGTACTTGAAGCTTACAGGAGCCGGCACGGTTTTTACAGCAGTAGGAATGGCAAAGACATCTCATGGACTTGGATTCTATAACAGAAATGATGAAAATAGAGAAAAAAATGAAAACATAAATAAAAACAATAACATAAATGATAATGAAAATGGCACAATACGTTTTGTACACGAAGAAACAGTCCCTGTAAATGAATATCCTGAAATACAAGTTATAAGAACTACCGGTGAGCAGGATGTTACAATTCTGTCTTTGAACTTAAATGGTGATGAGATTTTCTGGCACCAGAAGGGGGATACCCTTTATATTTGACCAGCCGATTACAGCAAGGAAAATACTGTGAAGGTGATTGCGGTAATAGATGGGAGAAGAATTGTGCATATGCCTATATGGGAGTTTTGAAAGTGTGTATCAATTGTTACTGGTCATGGAGTGAATGGTAACCATTAACTAAGATTTTGCCATCTGGACGTTATAAAGAAATGATGTTATAATTAACACCCATATAGCGAAAGACTTGAAAAATCAACGACAAAAATTACATGACGGTACAGGAGGCAAAACACAGATGTACAAAGCTATTTTATTTGATCTGGACGGAACTCTCGCCGATTCCGGGGAGGGAATCACCAAATCCGTACAATATGCTCTGGAGAAGGTGGGAAAACCAGAACCAGATCTTCAGAAGCTGCGCATTTTTGTGGGACCGCCCCTTTTGGAGCAGTTTCAGGAATATGCGGGAATTGACGAAGAAACGGCAAGAAAGGCAGTTGAGATTTACAGAGAACGATACGCACCAGTGGGGATTTATGAGAATGAACTGTATCCTGGCATTCCGGAAATGTTATCCGGACTGAAACAAAGAGGATACAAACTTGCCATTGCATCTTCCAAACCAGAGAATTTTGTGAAGATCGTTGCGGAATATTTCCATATTGATTCTTATTTTGACGAGATGGTTGGAAGTGAGCCTGAGGGTAGACGAACCAATAAGACAGAGGTGATCGAGGAAACTCTGAAGCGGCTGGGATTTTCTGAACACCGTGACCAGGTGATCATGGTGGGGATAAAGAGCATGATGTATTTGGGGCAAGACGCGCCGGATTGGAATGCATTGCAGTTTCCTATGGGTACGGAACCGAAGAAGAACTGAAAAATGCCCATCCTTTTAAAATTGTGAATTCGGCAGAGGAAATACTGGATTTTTTCGCCTGAGCCCCAGAAGAAAACAGAAAATGCCGGTTTTGGCATGGAAGTGTCTGTATCCGGTGGGAATCCATTTTGTGCTTTCCCAGCTTGTCTCCTATCTGGGACTGTATTTTCTGGTGCAGCGGACTGGCGCAGATATGAGTGCATATTACCAGCATGTGCTTATGCTGACTGGTCTGACAGGGATTCTGGCTGCAGTTCCCTGCATATTGTTGTATCGGGGCGATTTTTCAAGAAGAAAAGAAACCGGGATATTATATCCTGCAGCTGATCGTCACCTTCCTGTTCCTGAAATCCTGGGGTTTCTTATAATTGGCGCATTTCTTGGTCAATATGGAAACATTCTGGTAGGGCTTTTTCAGCAATATTTGAATCCGGAAGCTTATCAGGAAACTCAGTCCTTGATTTCCGAGGGGAAAAGTATCTGAGTCTGATTTTCTGGATGGGGATTGCAGCACCTTTTGCAGAAGAGGTTATTTTCCGCTGGCTGGTATTTCTTCGTATGAGAGATAATATGCGCGTGATCACAGCTGCACTGTTTTCAGGACTGACATTTGGAATTTACCATATGAATCTGCTCCAGGGAGTGTATGCAACTATTATGGGATTGCTTTTCGCATTGATCCTGGAATGGAGAGGAAATCTGTTTGCCAGTGTATTTCTTCATATGGGGGCAAATATCTGGAGCCTGCTGGTCAGTGATGTGATGCTGTACATGCTGGATCATACAGGAGCCACATCCGTAATTGCACTGAATCTGTTTCTTGTTTTTGCAGGAACTTATGGTATCTGGAGATGCTATAAGAATTATCAGAAACGAGGATGTACGAGGCTGATATAAAGCATAATCAGAAATATATTAAGAAAAATAGAAGACCTTCTTACAAAATCCTGGAAAAACAGGGGAGATTGTGAGAAGGTTTTTTTGTTGGCGCATTCCACTTTATAAACATTTAAGAATTTCCCGTCTTGAATTTAAAGTACACATATGCTATCTTAAGTGTATTAAATGTATTAATACACTTAGAAAGGAGGAAGCATGTCTATGATCGTTTTGGATTATCAGGACAGAAGGCCACTGTACGAGCAGGTGGAGGAGAAATTTCGGAATCTGATCCTGATGGGAGTACTGGAGCCAGGCTCCAGAATGCCCTCTGTGCGGCAGCTGGCCATGGAATTATCGATCAACCCAAACACCATCCAGCGTGCTTACATGCAGCTGGAACAGGAGGGACTGATCTACCCGGTTAAAGGAACAGGAAACTTTATCGCAGACAGTGAAGAAGTGCGTAAACTTAGCAAAGCTTCCTATATAAAAGAACTGAAAACCCTGATCCGGAAGGGAAAGGCTATGGGAATGGAAGCGGAAGAGCTGATCTACATTATTAGGGAGTGTTACAAGGAGGAGAAGCCATGATAGAAGTCAAAGAATGCAGTAAGGCGTTTGGCACTGTCAAAGCGGTCAATAAAAAGCAACTCTGGATGTTGGGGTGCGGGAAGTGTTTGGTCTTGTGGGCAGTAACGGCGCCGGGAAAAGCACCCTGCTTCGGATGATGGCTGGAATTATAAAGCCAGATGAAGGGGAAATCCAGATTGACGGTATGCCAGTGTATGAAAATGAAGAAGCAAAGAAACTGTTTTTCTATATCTCAGATGACAGTTATTTTCCGGCAAATTATACAGCAATGGATCTGGTGCGCTTTTTACCGGAACTTCTATCCTCAGTTTCGAACCAGGTTTTTTCATGAACTGATGGAACAATTCCATCTGGAAGAAAATCGCAGAATTGCAACTTTTTCCAAAGGTATGAAAAAACAGGTTCTGGTAATCATCGGTGTGTGCGCGGCAACGAAATATCTGTTTTGCGATGAGACCTTTGATGGTCTTGATCCGGTAATGCGTCAGGCGGTAAAGAGCCTGTTTGCAGCGGAGATCATGAACCGGGAATTTACGCCTGTGATCGCGTCTCACAATCTGCGCGAACTGGAGGATATCTGCGACCATGTCGGGTTTTTGCATAAAGGGGGGATTCTTCTTTCCAAAGACCTGGAAGACATGAAATTTCACATTCACAAGATACAGTGTGTGCTCAGTGGAAGACAGCAGGAAAAAGAACTGGAAAAGGAACTTCAGGTTTTGAAGGTGCAGCATCAGGGGTCTCTTCTTATGATAACAGCCCGGGGAACCAGAAGTGAGATCATAGAGAAGATCCAGGCCAAAAAATCCTCTCTTTATGGAGGTGCTTCCGCTGACGCTGGAAGAAATCTTTATCAATGAAACGGAGGTGGCAGGCTATGAAATCAAAAATTTATTCTAGCAGATATATGAAGGTAACATCAAAAGGGCTGGTGTGGATTCCGGCTTTGTGACCATCGGATTTCTTCTGGCATTTCCGGTGGCAGAGCTGATCATGCTGGGAAACTGGTTTGGAATGGGATACACCACCAGTGAGATCAATGCACTTTATGCAAATCTGTGGCAGAATGGATTCATGATTACCGGACTTGCGGTTGCAGCGCTTGCGGCACTGTTTAATGGGATCAGCCAGTTCTGGTACCTGTATTCACCGCGGAAAATTGATTTCTATCACAGTCTTCCGGTGAAACGAAGCAGAATGTTCTGGCATAAGACTTTGCAGTCCCTTTTGTATTATTTGCTTCCATATCTGGCAATGGAATTTTTCTCCGTCTGCATCGGGGCAATGAGGGGATTTTTCAGCCTTCATCTTATGAAACTGGCATTTTTGATGATGGTATTTCATTTGCTTTTTATATCTGCTTTTGTATTTTTCGGTTGTGTTTGTAATCTGCATTACCGGCCATCTGCTTATGGGAGCTCTTCTGCTTATTGCAGTGGCTGCTTATGGACCGGTGCTTTCTGTTACTCTGCAGTTTTTACGAAAAAGTCTTTTTATTATACCAGCAGTGTAGGTGTCTATGGCTATATAAAAGGCTTGAGAGAAATGGCGTCACCAGTCATCCTTGCCTACACCTTTGTGGGAAAAATATGCAGAAGGAAATTATGGTGGCATTCTGGGGAATTGTGCTGTCTGGTGACAATCGCTTTTGGCGTTCTTGGATATTATGCATTTGTAAACAGAAAATCCGAAAGAACCGGTATGGCCTTTGTTTTTCCATGGGTTGGCACAATCATAAGATTTATGATTGTGGTTCCCGGAGGACTTTGGAATCGGATTTATTTTTCTATATGCTGTCAAGTGACAGTTCCAGAACGATCTGGTGGATTTTTGATTGATTCTTGGAACCCTTCTTGCTGGCGGTATTATGGAAATTATTTATTACAGGGATTTCCGAAAATTTTTCTCCAATAAAAATACAGTTTGTGGTAAGCGGGGCCTGTGTAGCATTTGTGGCCTGTATGTTCTTATTTGACCTGACTGGATACGACAACTATATCCCTTCTTATGATAAAATCGAAAATATTGCAGCTGAATTTACGGATGGCGGTGGATGAGAGAATACTTATAGCGTTGAAATAAATGAAGATGGCAAGATTTCCACACAGGATTCCGGATATTATAGGAATGGAGATCTTCTGGGCAATAATCTGGGCATTAGTCCTGATATTTATGCATGTGTGGAGCAGATTGTGAAGGAAAACAAGGTTATATGCCGATCCCTTTCAGAAGATAGGTGACAACAGAGCGCTGTGGAACGGCGATATATGGGATTCTTCTAACGATACATCAAGACTTCAGATGCGTTATGACCTGAAATCCGGAAAAACTGTTTATCGCTCTTATATGGTCAGCACAGAGAATCAGAAGAACTTGTATAAAGAGGGATATGCGGGAGGGAACCTTTTAAAGTCTGAGCGCTATTCCATTTTAAAGCTGGATGACAAATATGTGGATGAGGTAAGATGTGATTTTATAACCGGACAGTCAATTTTCCTTTTCCAGGATAATAAGGCGAAGAGACAGCTGTTGGTGGATGCATTTCGTCAGGATGTAGAGGAGGCGGATCCGGAAGTGCTGACCGGAGAGCCATGTGCAAGCCTGAACATTGAGTATTCCGGAGTACCATCTGCAGAATCAGTTGATGCCATGGTGCCTGGCAGAACCGGAGACTATTCTTTTTCCCCATGCTTCTATGTATTCCCACAGTTCAAAAGGACAGTTGAAATTTTGAAGGAAACAGGGTATCCTGTCTCTATGGAGGATGTGAAGCTGAGCGCTGTGGAAGTGGAATATTATATGAATGAGGAGCACAATGAATATTCTTCTCCTGTAGTTTACGATCAACCGGAACAGCTGGAAGAACTGAAAAAGGTTCTGAGATGTTACCAGATGGTGCCATTCTGGGAAAAAAGGATGAAGCTGATAAATGGGCCAGCCTGAAGGTTGTGATTGACGGAGTGGAATCAGAGGCAGCGTGGTCCATAATGGCGAAGGATGTTCCGGAATTTATGAAAGAGGATTCACAGCGGGCATTATCCTTTGAGGTTTTTGAAAAGGAATAAAGAAGGAGAGCTACTATAAAGAATGGGAAAAGCAGTGAGACTGGACAGATTTCTGGCGGATTCAGGAGCAGGTACGAGAACGGAAGTGAAGAAGCTGATCCAGAAAGGAATGGTTCAGGTAAATGGTGAGAAAGCGAAAAAAGCCGGAACTGAAAATAGATCCGGAGACGGACGTGGTAGAATTTGGCGGAGAGCATGTTGGAGCAAGGGCAGAGTTTGTGTATTATCTTTTGCACAAGCCTGCCGGGTATGTAAGCGCCACGGAGGACATCAGGGAAAAGACGGTTCTGGAACTGGTGCCAAAGGATGGCAGACGGAATCTTTTTCCGGTAGGACGTCTGGATAAGGATACGGAAGGCCTGCTTCTTATTACAGATGACGGCCAGCTGGCCCACCAGCTGCTTTCTCCGAAGAAACATGTGGATAAAACTTATTTCGCTGTGACGGAAGGCAAAGTGGTGCCGGAGGATATAGAGAAGATCCGGTTAGGTGTGGATATTGGAGATGAGAAGCCAACCTTGCCGGGGAAGCTGGAGATTCTCAGAACATGGGAAGAGAATGTTGAACGTAAAAATGTCGAAGGTGAATCAGGAGCAGTGATAGCCAATTCAAATGCTGCAGGACATAAGGCAGATCCGGAGGGCAGCATCTGGTGTTCTGAAATTCTTCTGACAATCCACGAGGGCCGTTTTCATCAGGTGAAGCGAATGATGGAAGCTGTTGGAAAGAAAGTAATTTATCTGAAACGGATTTCTATGGGGGCGCTGACTTTGCCAGATGACCTGCCGAAAGGAAAGGCCAGGGAACTGACGCCTGATGAACTGGCGGCGCTGAAATGCGAAAACCCCTAAAGGGCATGTCTGCTTACGCAAATATTGTTGAATATGAAAGTCAGCTGCTTTGCAGCTGTTGACTGTATTTGTAATTCGGGCTATCGCCCTACTTACTCATACGGTATAGCCCGCCGATATCCATGAATTCGCTCATGCAAGCCTGGCTCATTCATGGCTGCCGTCTGGGACTTTCATTGTAAAATAGCGGAAAAATTAGCGGAAAAATTTGCAAAAACCCTCTTTACACGGAGGGTTTTGTCATGTTATAATACAAAAAGTTGCAAACTATCAAACACGCATGGAGATACATGAGCGTTATTTCAATGAAACAGCTTTTGGAAGCAGGTGTACATTTCGGACATCAGACAAGAAGATGGAACCCTAAAATGGCTCCGTACATCTACACAGAAAGAAACGGTATCTACATTATCGACCTTCAGCAGTCTGTAGGTATGGTTGACGATGCTTACAATGCAGTAGCAGATATCGTTGCCAACGGTGGACACATCCTTTTCGTAGGAACTAAGAAACAGGCTCAGGATGCTATCAAAACAGAAGCAGAGCGTTGTGGACAGTTCTATGTAAACGAAAGATGGCTTGGTGGTATGCTTACCAACTTCAAGACTATCCAGAGCCGTATTGCGAAACTGAAAGAAATTGAGACCATGGAGTCTGATGGAACATTTGACGTTCTTCCTAAGAAAGAAGTTATCGCTTTAAGAAAAGAATTAGATAAACTTCAGAAAAAACCTTATGGCGGTATCAAAGAAATGAAGAAGACTTCCAGATGCTATCTTCGTAGTAGATCCTAAGAAGGAAAGAATCTGTGTTCAGGAGGCTCATACACTTGGAATCCCGCTTATCGGTATCTGCGATACTAACTGTGACCCGGAAGAGCTTGACTATGTGATCCCGGGAAATGACGATGCTATCCGTGCAGTAAAACTCATCGTTTCAAGATGGCTGACGCTGTTATCGAAGCAAACCAGGGACAGACAGACGCTGCTCAGGGAGAAATCCAGCTGAGTTGAGAAGAGTTCGCTACAGAGGAATAATTTGTGAAAATTCTGGACATCAGCTGTGAATGAGCTATGCCTGCATAGGCATATCCACAGCTGACGGACAGGTCCTTATAATCAACAACATCATCAGGAGGAAACGAAAATGGCTATTACAGCAGAACAGGTAAAAGAGTTACGTGAGATGACAGGTGCCGGAATGATGGATTGTAAGAAAGCTCTTACAGCTACAGAAGGCGATTTTGACAAAGCAGTAGAATTCCTGCGTGAAAAAGGTCTTGCTACAGCACAGAAGAAAGCAAGCCGTATCGCAGCAGAGGGTCTTTGCAAGACTCTTGTTGCTGATGATGAGAAGAACGCAGTCGTTGTTGAGGTTAATTCCGAGACAGACTTCGTTGCAAAGAATGAAAAATTCCAGAGTATGTTGCAGATGTTGCAGCACAGGCACTTAACACATCAGCAGCTGATATCGATGCTTTCCTTGCTGAGGCATGGGCACTTGATACAACTAAGACTGTAAAAGAGGCTCTTGCAGCTCAGATCGCAGTAATCGGCGAGAACATGAACATCCGTAGATTTGCTCAGGTTGAGGAACAGAACGGATTCATCGCTTCCTACACTCATATGGGTGGAAAGATCGGCGTTCTTGTAGACGTTGAGACAGACGTTGTTAACGATGCTGTTAAAGAAATGGCTAAGAACGTAGCAATGCAGATTGCAGCTCTGAAACCGCAGTACACAAGCGATAGCGAAGTAAGCGCAGAATACATTGAGCATGAGAAAGAAATCCTTATGGCTCAGATCCAGAACGATCCGAAAGAGTCCCAGAAACCGGCTAAGGTTATCGAGGGAATGATCACAGGACGTATCAAAAAAGAGCTTAAAGAGATCTGTCTTCTTGACCAGACATACGTAAAAGCAGAGGACGGAAAACAGTCCGTAGCTAAATACGTAGAGCAGGTTGCTAAAGAAAACGGCGCTAAGATCACTGTTAAAGGTTTCGTACGTTACGAGACAGGAGATGGTATCGAAAAGAAAGAAGAGAACTTTTGCTGAAGAAGTTGCAAAACAGATGGGTAAATAATCCATTAACTTAAGTTTTTCATTCTATTTTTTTAATAAGTCTGAATTTGAGTATTTAAAGGCCCTGAAAGCCTTATAAACACTACGTTTCACAGTGATTATAAGGTTTTCGGGGCTTTTTTTATATTTTTCTAAAAAATCCTAAATACCGCCAAGCATCGCTGGAAATCACCAAGAATCTCCAAAAATTGAGTATTGAGTAAGGAAAAACTGAGTAAAAGCAAAGGCTTGCAATCTTCAGCGAAGTTACTCAAATTATCAGCGGTTTCATCAGATCGCCATAATTTTCAAAAAATCAAATTATAAACTTAAAAACTAATTGCATAAGGAGGAAATCAATATGGCAAGTACAGCGATAGGCGCAGCTGGCGAGGAGGCTCGCACAATAACTTTTATGAGCAAAGAACATAAGGAATTCTATTTGGAATATCTGCCTAAATGCAGATGGAAAGACGTATATCATGAAGCATTGGTATATTGTCTTGGAATCGACAGAGATACACGAAAACACGTTAACAGAATTTATGATTTTAAAATGGAAGTGTGAAGCCAGAATGTCTGCAGGAAGGTGGAGGAAAGACCACTACCACTATCAATCTTGGAGTAGTGTTCCGATTACTTAGCCAATTATGTTGTAACATCGGAATGATTAAAACGCATTGCCATGAAAAGAAAATGGTTTTATTATAATGATATAGATTTTATGTGTGAAAATAATTCTATATTTTTTATTAACTCCATCGTAACTCCATATATCTAATGTATAATTACAGGAAATATTAAAAAAAGAAATTGTGGGGAGTGATTTTATGTATCGAATATTGGTTGTTGAAGATGAGGATGACATTCAGAAAATATTAGAAAACTATTTGATAGATCAAGGATATGCAGTTACACTGGCGTATGATGGTGTGGATGGGATTACAAAATTTCACAATGGCGAGTTTGATCTTGTGCTGTTGGATGTTATGATGCCAAAGATAGACGGTTTTGGAGTATGTGAATTAATCCGTAGAGAATCGAATGTACCAATTATCATGCTTACGGCATTAGATGAAGAAGCGTATCAGATCAAAGGCTTTGATATGAATGCAGATGATTATGTCACCAAGCCGTTTTCTATACCCATTTTATTGAGAAAAATTGCAGCAATCTTGAGAAGGACACAAAGAGAAGATGAATTGCAGGTGATTTCTTATAAAACGTTAAGCGTGGATGTGAAGGGGCATCATGTTTATATTTGTAAAGCAGAAAAGGGAGAACAGATAGAGGTTGAATTAACACAGAAAGAATTTGAAATGCTATATGTTCTGCTGATTAACAAAGGAATCGTTTTGACACGCCAGAAACTTCTAAATATGGTATGGGGAGAAGATTATTATGGGGAAGAGCGAATTGTGGATACACATATTAAGAATATCCGCAAAAAAGCTGGGAGTAAATCTGATTAGTACAATAAGAGGGGTGGGATACCGGATTGATAAAGAGAATTAAAAAACAGTCTGACCATAAAAAATTTGCACACTGATTGCTGTAGTACTGGCAGTATCCAGTGGAATTACATATGCGGTAATTGTAGGATTCCTTCCAACCTATTATAGTAAACAGCTACAGAAGGATATTGATTCGGTTTCACAGGAAATGATTGAAACCATTCATTCTTATGAAACGATTAATGAAGCTTCTTATGCCATTGAATTGTTTGAAGCAGGTTCGAAAGTTTCAGTCGTGATTTTGGATGAACAGGGAAATAGGATATGGCCGGCTGAGAGTACAGCCGTGACAGAAGATGTATTGGATAATGGTGTGGTAGAGCAGGGTTATATGGGTGATATGATATTGACACACGAAAATAGCGCAGAGCAAACAACTATCGTACAGGAAGAAAATGCGGCCTATGAAGAGGGGAGTAATCGGCCAGGCGGACGTCGTAACAGAGGATGTCGTCCAACAGGCTGATGGAATTGCAGAAGTCGGAGATAATTCAGCAGTGAAACGGTACAGCGTTAAAGTGGGTGGAGAAACATATACAATGATTGTTTCTGGGGAATGCAGCCCGTCAATCAGGCTCTTGAAATATTATATCAGATACTGCCGTATATCCTTGGAATCGCTATTGTAGTTTCCATATTGTTTGCACTGGGGGCATCCCTTTATTTGACGTTTCCAATCGTTAGGTTAAGTCAACTGGCTCAAAATATGGCTGCGCTTGATTTTGACAGTTCCTATCAGGGGAAAAGAACAGATGAAGTAGGAGTATTAGGGGAAAGCTTGAATGAGCTTTCCAAAAACTCTCACGAGCATTGGAAGAACTGAAGAGTGCAAATGAAAAGCTTAAGTCAGATATCGAAATGGAACGCAAGATAGAGAAAAAAGAGAATTGCATTTTTTTCAGCAGTGTCCCATGAACTGAAAACACCGATTACAATATTGAAAGGGCACTTGTCCGGAATGCTGCAGGGAGTAGGGGAATACAGGGACAGAAATTACTATTTGCAGCGGTCACTGGAAACCACAGAAAAAATGGAAGACATGGTAAAGGAACTTCTGACTGTTTCACGGATCGAGAATAACAAATTTATTACACAAAAGACCGATATAGCAGAACAGCTCCGCTTGCAGATTGCTGATATGGCTGAACTGATAGAAAATAAAAAACTGGAACTGCAAGTGGAGATCCCAGAACATTTGTATGCAGATGTGAATCCGGTGATGATGGACAAAGTTTTTTCTAACCTTCTGCTTAATGCCATCCGTTATACGCCGGAAGAAAAAGGAAATCATATCAGAGTTTTGCTGAAACCGGGAACAGATACCGAGACGGTATATTGCCAGATTGAAAATACCGGGGTGTTTATTCCGGAAGAAGCATTAGTCCATTTGTTTGAAGCATTTTATCGTGTGGAACAGTCCCGTAACCGCCAGACCGGTGGAAGCGGATTGGGTCTTTATATTGTAAAAATGATCTTGGACCAGCATGGAGCAAGCTATCGTATGGGTAATACATGTGATGGGGTTTGTTTTTCCTTTTCTCTATAAATCACACACGAATCACATATAAACTCCAATTACATTACAAAATTCAATGGTATGGTATGGACATAATAAAAAATGTAAAGGAGTTGGATGTACAATGAAAAGAAAAATTGCAGCTTTATTAATGGGAACTACCTTATCTGTGGCAGTATGCGGCTACAGTGTGCAGGCAATGACTTACGGATATGATATGGGAGGAAAGGTATTTATCTCCGAAGATTCTTCATCTTCCAATCTGACAGAGGAAGAAAAGGAAAAATTATCCGACTGGCATAAGGAAGAAATGCGTAATGAACTTGCTTATCTTGAATGCTACGGTGTTACTTATGATGCAGACAGTGATACACTGTATTATCAGGGGAAAACCGTAAGATGGCTGATTGACCGACAGCTTGAGGATACTTATAAGTCGATCCAGATGCCGGAAGGTGAAATTGATGTCTATACGGTAAGGGAAGACGATTACAGATTAACGGGCGTTCGGATTGCTACACAGGAAGAATATGACCAGCGGACAAAGGAAATGGAAGCGTTGGAAGCAGCGGCTGGAAAAGAATCATCTTATGTACAAGAAGCTGTGGATACAGAAACGGGAAGTAGTATTCATATGTTTGCTTACGATGAGGAAACAGTAACGGAAGCCAATGATGGGTCAGCGACGGAAACAGCAGTAGTGACAGAAGATGTGGTGTCAAATTATGCGGAACAGAAGGATACAGTTGAAAATGCAGTGGAAACAGCAGAGGGTACCTGTGTAGTAGGAGATAATCTTAATTCAGAAATAAAGATTCAGGAATATAAGCAGAATGGCATAGACCTCGATTCTGCGACAGGTAGCTGGATGTGGCATGGAAAAAAGAAGTTCATTTACTAATGGACGAGGATGGAAGTTTTTACCAGAATGGAAGCAAGGAGGCAAAAGATAATAAGATATATCTGATAGTGAAACGGGAAGATGATGGCAGGATTAAAACTGTGAGACAGATTACAATGGAAGAAGTTATGGCACGTATAGCGCATTTGAATTAGAAATTAGATATAAACGTTTGCAAGGTGAAGCATATTGGGAAAATGTTGATTTTGACATTTGAGGATCATGAAGAGAACATGATTGACTGGATTGTGTCATGTTTAGGCATAGGTGTAAAGTCTTTTCAGATTCAGAATACTAAAACGGAAAAATTAAAATTTCGAGATCTAAGAATAGATTTTAGTTGTCGTAAGGTTATAAAAAATAATAGACAAGAATGCACCACAGCTGCGGCTGTGGTGCGAGTTTTAGGCGGAAAATTTCTGGAAGTTCATACATAATTTTCAAAAATTCTAGAATAAGAATTTACACCGACTCACAATTATGATACAATTATAGTACAAGAAAGAGAGGTGTTCATTATGCCAACAATTATGCCGATTAGAGATTTAAGAAAAACCAGTGAAATATCGGAACTGGCACATAAAAAGCAGGAACCAATATTTATTACGAAAAATGGATATAGTGACTTAGTTGTAATGAGTTCAGAGTTGTATGAACGTTTTGCCCAGACAAACAAGATCGATCAGGCAATTTATGAAGCAGAACAGGAAGTAACAGAAGGAGCAGAGCCGATTTCATTAGAAAGTGCAATGGAACAGCTCAACAAGAAATATTATGGATAAATATGAGGTAATGCTGTATCCAAGAGCGTACCGGGATATTCATGATATTTATGCTTATATTGCACTTGAAAAATTGTCACCTGAAACTGCAAAAGAACAGACGGATCGGATTTGGCAGGCAATAAAAAGCTGGAACTGTTTCCAAAATCGCACCAGGACCGTCTGGTAGGCCGCTATGCCGGAAAAAGAATATAAACAGCTGATCATTGACAATTATATTGCTATTTTTTAAAGTTGATGAAAACAAGAAAAAAGTATTTGTATTGACAGTGCAATATCAGGGAAGGCAGATGTAAACGAAAGGGTTGAACTGCTGTACAAAATAACATTTAAGAATGATAGTCAGATATAAAAAGGACACAGACAGTCAAGTTTCGATTGCCTGTGTCTTGTTTTGTAAAAATAAAAAATTTTTGAAAGCAAATTCCCATATTTTAAGTCTAATAGTTATAAAAACAAAAAAGGGGGAATAAAATGGAGGCTTTGGTAACAGCTGCTAAAAATGGAGATAAAGAAGCATTTGTTCAGATTATCTGGATGAATAAGCAGAGCCTGTATAAGACTGCCTGGATTTATCTTCGGGATGAGCAGGACATTGCAGATGCCCTGCAAAATACAATCCTATCCTGCTATGAAAATATACAGAGACTGAGAGAATCGAAGTATTTTAAAACCTGGCTGATGCGGATCCTTATAAATGAGTGCAAGGACATTCTCCGCCAAAAGAACCATGACACGGAACTGGATAATTTCTCAGAAGGTGTACATTGTGAAGATCTGGACCTTTGCGAATGGAAACAATTGCTTTTATGTCTGGATGAAGAAAGCAGGAAAATCGTGGAACTCTATTATTTTGATGAGTTTTCAGTAAAGGAAATCAGTGACCTTCTTGAAATGAACAGCAATACCGTATCAACCAAACTTTCCCGGGCAAGAGCAAAATTAAAAAGGTGATCAGGAGGTGAAGACTATGGATGAAAAAGAAATCAGAAGGATTTTAAAAAGAAGAAACTGCAATACCGGAAAATATTGATAAAGCCATGGAAGATGTTCTGAAGGGAATTTTGGATTCTCCAGATGAGAGAATGAGCAGCACGAAGAATCTAATTGTAAAAATCAGATAAAGGAAGATCAAAAAAATTCAGGGAATAAGAAAAAATAATCCGGATTCTTCTTCCTGTGGCTGCTGTATTAGGCGTCAGCACCGGCGTACTTGCAACAAAACTTGATGGCTTTACAAAGAACTGGAGCAGCAGGGGGTTACAGAACAGGAAGCTGTTCAAATGGTTGTCACAGAACCTGAGTCAACTGCAGAAAATGTGGAAAATATTACTTCTTATCATATAACGCCAAAGGAGAGGGATTGGAACCAGTCTATGCTGTCTGTTACAGAAGCGTATTTTGATGGCAGCGGTTTCAGCTTTCTTGAGATCCTTCCGGGGCGGTGGAGAATTATACGCTCAGCTGCCGGGACCATGCGACAGTGAATGGAGAAGATGCACTTGCATCTTTGAATAAGATAGACGGGGAAAATCTCTATTATGGGCATATTACCCTGTATGATGATGCATTGACAGAAAAAATATTAAATGAAGATTCCCAGGTAGAGGTTTCCATGACCATTCAGGCATATCCGGATTATAACGGCAAGATTTATTATACCTGGAAAGACACTGAAGCTTACGAAAAGATTTTTAAAATTGGTTCTTTTTACAGATTCAGAAGGAAAGGTTTCTTATGCACTGCCTGCGGAGGATGCTTACAGAGGATATACGCCGCAGACCCTTACAGTAACCCTTCCGTTAAATGATGAAGTACGGGATATTATAGAAAAATACAGAAAAGAAGGAAAGATGCAGGCGGAAGATACTGGTGTAGAACCCATTTCGGATTCTACGGAAGAGAGTACACAGGAAACAACAGACTCAGAAAATCCTTCAGATGCTACGGGAGCGAATGAGAAATATGATCCGAAACAGCAGTATGTAAGAAAATCAATCAGCAACATGACAGAGGGATATGATTATTACGATGCAGAGATTCTGTTGAATGGGATCCCGGTGGGCGGGCTTTCTCAGCATGGTTATCTGGGAACTGCAGGCTTTGGCCCTGCGCCTGAAGACTGCTATTTCAAAATACCAATCCCGCTTCAGGTGAGAGAGAAAGAAACAGTTACTATGCTTCCCATGGAAGAAATTATGAAATCGGTGGAACAATATGTAAAAGAAGGAAAAATCGGATTTTTTACGGAAGAGGACACGACGGAGAAAACAGAACCAATCACGATTCCAGTTACAAAAATATGTTTGGAATACTATATTGATGAAACCGCAGACGGAATCACATACAGACCTGTCTGGAGCTTTCGCTGCCCTTACCAGTGGAAAGATTCCCCGGACGAACAGGAACTGTTTTTACATAGACGGGGAAACGGGGGCACTGATTCGTGATGCGTTTGGCTGGTAGGTATGAAAAAAAAGAGTCGGATCCATTCCGAATTAGAATAAGTTCAGAACCCCCAGTTTATTCAGTAAGTTGCGTCAAATTTGCGTAAGCTTTATGAGCAGAACCGCGCAAATCCATATAAATAAAGCCTGTTCACAAATACTTCGCAAAGCAGATGGGTAAATAATCCATTAACTTAAGTTTTTATTATATTATTTTAATAAGTCTGAATTTAAGTATTTAAAGGCCCTGAAAGCCTTATAAACACTACGTTTCACAGTGATTATAAGGTTTTCGGGGCTTTTTTGTATTTTTCTAAAAATCTGCCTGTTGAGGAAAATATATTGCATTTTCATCCATATTCTCTTACAATTACAAGTAGAATAAATAACGAAAACAGAATTGGAAAATGGATTTAAAATGCAGAACACTTTTGAAAAAAACTGTCTGGCCCGGAGAGGAATGCAGCTGCTGAAAAATATGGGGTTTAAAACAGCTGCCATGGCATTGCGTGATGACTCTGTGGGAATTGACAACCAGACACTTCAAGCAGAAGAGAAGCTGGCTATTGTTCTCGGAACAGAGGGAGACGGGCTTTCCTCACAGACGATTGCAGATTGCGATTATACAGTGAAAATTCCCATGTCTCACGGTGTGGATTCCTTAAATGTGGCTGCCGCAAGTGCAGTGGCATTCTGGGAACTTGGGTATATTAACAGACGGAAATAATTGTGTATATAGAAATCGCTTTCAGGATAGAGTTAAAACAGAGATGCAGGATAGAGTTAAAAGCGGGGACGCAAGACAAATGAAAGATAATAACTATAAGCAAAAAGGAGGCTGCAGGTTATGAGTGATCAGATATTTCGGAAAAAAGTCTGGACCGGATTTCCTCCCGGAGCAGCTGAACGATTATATCCGGGTGGCAAACCCGGGCATATGGATGATTCTGGCGGCTGTCATCATACTGCTGGCCGGGGTGTGCGTGTGGGGGGATATTCGGTCATCTTGATACAAAAACAGAGACTGTGGGAACTGCAAAAGCAGGAAAAATCACATGTTATATAAAAGAAACAGATATCCGGAATGTCAAAAAAGGAACTCCAGTGTATATAGATGGGAAAGAATATGAAATTGCGGAGATATCCGAAATCCCTGTGAAGCTAAAAGAGGAACAGTTGGAAAGTGCTGCTTTTGCAGTGGATGAAAGCGTATACACAGCAACCATCCATACAGGGCTGGCAGACGGAATCTACAAGGTAGAGCTTGTTACGAACCGGGTGTCACCTATGTCATTTGTAATAAATTGAGGTGACCATAATGAGTGCTGAGAAAAAAGTAAAACAGCCGATCACAAAAGGGGTGGCGAAGGTTCCTGTAGTCATGCAGATGGAGGCTCTGGAATGCGGTGCAGCAAGTCTTGCGATGATACTCGCCTACTATGGGAAATGGATCCCGCTGGAGCAGGTTCGCTTCGAATGCGGCGTATCCCGTGACGGTTCCAGTGCAAAAAACGTACTGAAAGCTGCAAGAAGCTATGGGCTTACAGCCAAAGGATACCGCTATGAACCGGAAGATCTGAAGAAAACAGGTCGTTTTCCCTGTATCATCCACTGGAATTTTAATCATTTCGTGGTACTGGATGGCTTTCGAGGAAATAAAGCTGTTATAAATGATCCTGCCAAAGGAACCTATGCAGTTTCAATGGAGGCTTTTGACGAAGCTTTTACCGGAATCAGTCTGCAGTTTGAGCCTTCTGAGAATTTTGAGCCAGGGGGAAAGCCAGTCTCGGTACTTCGTTATGCGAAAAACGCTTAAAAGGCACAGGCACAGCGATTGCGTTTGTTGTCCTTACTACATTGATCTCTTCCTTGATCGGCATTATAAATCCTGCTTTTTTCCCGTATTTTTATGGATCGGCTGCTGACCGGAGAGAATCCGGACTGGGTATTTCCTTTTCTCATAGGAATGATTCTCATGGGAGTGGTACAGTTGACTGTTATGTGGATTCAGCAGGTATATTCCCTGAAGATCAATGGAAAGCTGGATATGGTTGGAAATGCCACCTTTATGTGGAAAATACTGAGAATGCCTGTAGAATTTTTTTCACAGCGCATGGCAGGGGATATTCAGGTACGCAAGAATACCAATGCTTCTGTTGCAGAAGGGCTAGTGAATACGTTTGCGCCGCTGGTTTTGAATTCGCTGATGATGATTTTTTATCTGGTGGTTATGATAAGGTACAGTCCTGTTCTTACGCTGATGGGTGTAACCTCTGTATTTCTGAATCTGCTTCTTTCTAACATAATATCGAAAAAAAAGGGTAAACATTGCCCGTGTCCAGCTGAAAAATGCAGGCAAACTTGCAGGAGCAGCCGTGGCTGGTATTGAGATGATCGAAACCATTAAGGCTACCGGCGCAGAAAATGGCTTTTTTTTGAAAAATGGGCAGGTTATCAGGCCGGAGCCAATACAGGAGCAGTAAAATTCCGGAAACTGAACAGTGTGCTGGGACTTCTTCCCGGGCTTATCAGTACTCTGTGCAACACAGCAGTTCTGATGACAGGAGTGTTTTTTGCAATGCAGGGAAGGTTTACTGTGGGTATGATCCTGGCATTTCAAGGCTTTCTGAATTCGTTTATGGCTCCGGCAGCCAGTCTCATCGCAGCAGGTCAGACTTTACAGGAAATGCGTACGGATATGGAGCGTGTCGAGGATGTTATGAATTATCCGGAAGACGTTATATGGGGAAAAGCAGATGGGAAAGAGCCTGAAGCCTGTTTGAAAAAATCATTCGGAAAGCCTGTTGCAAACAGAATCCAGTCCGGAAGAGGAGTACAGAAAATTATCCGGTCACATTGAACTGAAAAATGTCACATTCGGCTACTCCAGGCTTGCCCAGCCGCTGATAAGGGATTTCAATTTGTCCCTGAAGCCGGGCAGCAGAGTCGCTTTCGTTGGACCTTCCGGCTGCGGCAAATCCACTTTGTCCAAACTGATATCAGGTCTGTATGCCCCATGGAGCGGCGAAATCCTTTTGACGGTAAAAGATATCAGAGATAGACCGGAATGTGTTTACCGGTTCCCTGGCTGTGGTAGATCAGGACATTATCCTGTTTGAGGACACCATAGCGAACAATATTAAAATGTGGGACAATTCCATCGAAGACTTTGAAATGATCCTGGCTGCACGGGATGCACAGCTTCACGATGATATTATGATGCGTGAGGGAGGTTATCAGTACAGGCTGACAGAAGGTGGAAAGGATTTTTCAGGCGGACAGCGCCAGAGAATGGAAATTGCCAGAGTTCTGGCACAGGATCCTACCATTGTTATTCTGGATGAAGCCACCAGTGCACTTGACGCAAAAACAGAATACAATGTGGTGAAATCTATAAAGGACAGAGGTGTTGCCTGTATTGTGGTCGCACACAGACTTTCTACCATCCGGGACTGCGATGAGATCATTGTGCTGGATGAAGGCAGAGTCGTGGAGCGTGGAACACATGAAGAACTTATGAGAGCCGGCGGAATGTACACTATGCTGGTATCAAATGAATAGGAGGCGGAAGCATTGGGCTGGTTTGACGAACAGATAAAACTTAGAAAGCAGAGCGATGACGATGCTTTCGCAGATTCTTTTGTGAAAATGGCAGGTGCCGTTATGGGGGGAGAAGGTGCTTGCCTCGCTGAATGACGACCGTATTGTTGCCAAGAATGAAATCGATGAGATCCTGAAATTTTACCATGTAAAAAGCAGGGAGGTTCCGGATTCCATTGAGGATATGAATGAACAGCTGGAATACCTTATGCGCCCCTATGGAATCATGCGCCGCACGGTTTATCTGGAAAAAGGCTGGTATAAGGATGCAATTGGTGCCATGCTGGGCGTTATGAAAGAAACCGGAAAGATCGTAGCTCTTCTTCCCGGAAAAGTGTCTGGTTACAGCTATTATGACATTGAAGCTGGAAAAAGAAGAAAGATAACCCATGGAAATGAAGATTTGTTTGAAAAAGAGGCCCTTGCATTTTATAAACCTTTTCCCATGAAAAAGATGGGAATCCTTTCTCTGGCGAAATACATAATGGAGACACTTTCCGGGGCTGATTACGGGATGATGGTTCTTGCCGCACTTGCAGTGACTTTTGTGGGGATGCTGACACCGAAGATCAACCAGCTTATTTTTTTCGGAGGTTCTGCCTTCTGGAAGCATGCAGCTGTTTTTTGCAATTTCGGTTTTTATGGTGTGCACTGCAATCAGCAGCTTGCTTTTTGAGGCAGTAAGTGCGATGGTAACTGCCAGGGTGGAAACGAAGCTGAGCTTGTCTGTAGAGGCTGCAACCATGATGAGGGTAATGTCCCTTCCGGCAGGTTTTTTCAGAAAGTACAGCGCAGGTGAGTTGTCCAGCCGTGCCAGCCAGATCAACTCACTTTGCAATATGCTGGTATCTACCGTATTTACAACAGGGATTACTTCCGTTTTTTTCCCTTATCTATATCTCACAGATTTTTGCGTTTGCTCCGGCACTTGTGGCACCGGCGCTGACTATTGTAGCGGTGACGGTTGCGTTTTCTGTTATTTCTTCCCTGGTACAGATGGGAATTTCCAGAAGACAGATGGAGCTTGCAGGAAAAGAAAATGGAATGACATACGCTATGATCACTGGTGTCCAGAAAATAAAGCTTTCAGGGGCTGAGAAAAGGGCTTTTTGCAAGATGGGGGAGATTTATATGCCAAAGAAGCAAAACTTAAATATAATCCTCCTGTATTTATTAAAATAAATGCTGTGATCAGTACAGGGATTTCTCTTGCGGGTACTATTGTGATGTATTACGCAGCAATCCGGTCTGGCGTTTCCGTAGCGGATTACTATGCTTTTAATACTGCATACGGCATGGTATCCGGAGCTTTTCTGTCCTTGGCAGGAATTGCTATTAAAGTAGCAAGGATACGGCCTACACTGGAAATGGTAAAAGACGCTTTTTGAGACAGTGCCCGAGGTTTCCAGCGGAAAACAGGTGATTACAGGGATTTCAGGCGGGATCGAGCTGAATCATATATCGTTCCGGTACAACGAAAACATGCCTCTTGTACTGATGACCTGTCTTTTGAAAATCCACCCGGGACAGTATGTGGCGATTGTAGGCCAGACTGGCTGCGGGAAGTCCACCCTTATGCGTCTGCTCCTTGGATTTGAGAAACCTATGAAGGGAGCCGTTTATTATGACGGAAAAGATCTTGATAAAATTGATCTGAAATCGCTCAGGCAGAAGATTGGCGTAGTCATGCAGAATGGTAAGCTTTTTCAGGGGGATATTTATTCCAATATTGTGATCTCGGCGCCATGGCTGACACAGAAGGATGCCTGGGAGGCAGCAGAACTGGCGGGTATTGCAGAGGATATCCGGAAAAATGCCTATGGGAATGAATACAATGATTTCTGAAGGCTCCGGCGGAATTTCCGGAGGACAGAAGCAGAGACTGATGATCGCCCGGGCTATTGCACAAAAACCCAGGCTTCTTATGCTTGATGAAGCCACCAGTGCCCTTGACAATCTGACCCAGAAAAAAGTGTCAGAAGCCCTGGATGGTCTGAAGTGTACCAGAATTGTAATCGCCCATCGGCTTTCTACTATTAAACAGTGTGACAGAATTCTTGTGCTGGATAAAGGGAAAATCATTGAAGATGGAAAATATGAAGAACTGTTAGAGAAAAACGGCTTTTTTGCAGAACTGGTAAAACGGCAGCGTCTGGATGCGCTGTAATAAAAAGAGATAAGGGGATATTTTATGCGATATATACTTGATTCCCGGATTGCCTTACGCTCCTGGCAGCAGGTTCCCCTATGCATATTACCGGAAGGGAAGTCCATATGCCAAAGGGCTGAAAAAAAAGAATTTGAGCTTTTTGCGTTCCTGTGACGGAAAAAGGGAGCAGGAGGCGGATGATTTATTGGAAACTATGGCAGCCAGAGGCTTTATTCATCCCTGCAGAGGGGAAGAGAATCTGACAGACTGGCAGAAATACAGACATTGCGAGAACCGGTATTTTCCAAAAGTAAACTGGATGATAACCGGGAAGTGTAACTATAATTGTCTTCACTGCTTTAATGCAGCTGACAATGCCCCATCCATGAGCGAGTGGTTCCTGAAGGAAGCAGAAAAATTTCTGGATGAGGCGAGGGAATGTGGGGTAAATGCATTTACCATCACAGGCGGGGGAGCCGATGCTTCACAGGAATTTTATGGACATCCTGACGGGAATTTATGAAAGAGGAATGTATGTAGAAGAGATCAATACCAACGGCTATTTTTCTCAGGCAGGGAGTGTTGGACCAGATGAAGGAAAGAGGAATCCGTCCTTTAATGAAGATCTCTTTGACGGAATCGGACATCATGACTGGCTTCGTGGACGAAAAAGGAGCTGAGGAGGATGCAATCCGGGCCATCCGTTTGTGCAGGGCAAATGATTTTCCAGTAATGATCCAGACAAATGTGCACAGACACAATCTGGATACGCTTCTGGAAACAGCGAAGCTTATGGACAGCCTTGGGGTGTGGAAAATGCGCATCATCCGCACATCGGAGGCCCCAAGGTGGAAGGAAAAATGCAGGTGATGCTGCTCTGGGACTGACGGAATATTATGACAGAATGCTGGAATTTGCCAGTGCATATATGAAAACGGGCTGCAGAATGGATGTGATCATCTGGCAGTTTTTGCGTCTGTATCCTGTATCTGGCAGTTATGGGATGATTCCTGTTTTGTACCGGGAAAAAGGAATACAGGGATTCGCTTCCAGTATGCAAGGGGTCAGAGGCATGGTGGCAGTTGCCGCTAATGGAAATATATTTCCCTGTCATCAGCTGTCTGGCACCTACGAACTGAATGGGGATATCCCTGGCAATGTGAAAAAGGAATCTCTGAAGCATCTGCTAAGTGCCAGCCAGTATTTGTGTGAGGTATGTACGACTGTGGACAAAATCCGGGAGCACGACAGAAAATGCAGAAATTGTAAGTATTTCAAATACTGTGCGGGAGGATGCCGGGCACTGGCAATTGTGCTGACCGGGGACAAACTGGGGGCAGATCCCCTCCAAATGTGTGTTTTTCGGACAGGGATATTATGAGAAAAACTGTCAGTGCATTGCAGGAATATGAGAATTATACGGAAATTGCTTATAATCCGGGTATTGATATTTAATGGAAATTTAGAGCACATTTTTTCAGGCATGATGCAGACCGCAGATACATATGGAGTGGACCTGCCGGGGAAAAGGTGGCTGTAAATCTAATATAATTTTAAGGAGGATTTGACTATGGCAGAGAACAAAATGACAAAGGAAGTTTTAAAAGCTGCAAAGGGAACCGGATCTGTGGAAGAACTTCAGAAACTGGCGAAGGAAAACGGCATGGAGCTTGATGCTGCACAGGCAGAAGAAATGTATGCCAGATTACACCCGGTAACCCAGGAACTTTCAGATGATGAGCTGGACAATGTAACAGGCGGTGATTCCTGTGACGTAGGATACAGCTGCCCGAAATGCGGAAGTACGGAGGCTTCTTCCAGAGAGCCACTTTATGGCTGCACCTATGTAACCTGCGCCTGCTGCGGTGCAACCTACTGGGATCCTACTTCCACCAAAACACAGAATTAATTGATTTTGGATGGAGGGATATTTTTGATGGAAGACGAAATAACAAAAAGAGAGCTTTCAGATGATGAGTTGGACAATGTGTCCGGTGGAGGATGCGAGGAGAATGCGCGAAACTGCTGTCCACAATGTGGGGAGTACAGAAGCGAAAAACAATTTTCAGTAGAGAAGACGGTTCTCTGGTTGAATGCGCTGTTTGTGGTACGGGGTACTGGAAAATTTAAAGCGCATTCCCAAAGTCCCTGGCTCGTAGCCTTTTAGTGGAAAATCCCGCAGTCCGTATTGATGATAACGGATTGCGGGATTTTTTATAAAAAAAGATACTTTAATATTGCTCTTTACAATAGGTATAATTATTTTAAATATGTTTAACATTGGCAATACACAGAATTTAACATAGACAGCTATAATATCTTTCAGAAAAGGAAAAAAAGAATGATATTTTTGAGTTGCTGCGAAGTAAGCGAACAGTAACGCTTTTTGAGGCAAGGAGGCTTCTTTTATGAGAAAGATATTACAGAGAAATGAGAAAGTGGAGCTTAACAGTTTTATAGATGAATTTGTAAAGGCAAGACAGAAATACTTTACACCAGGTCAGGAATGGCTGGAAGCAGAGCTGGCGGAGGAAAAGATTAGCGTGTATATGGATAAAGCACAGCTGGAAAAAGATCTGGATGAGCTTGTAAAGACCAGTTTGATGTATGGCAAGGTACGGAATCTGGAAATGAAGATTCAGGTGAAAAAGACTGCAGATGGTGCTGGAATCTGTTTCTCGGATAATGGTGTTGGAAACTGGAGAAATAAGAGCATCTGTGTAACAGGAAAGCCTGGCAGAGGCCTGGAAACAAAGAAAATCTGGGGCGTGCAGGTTGCCTGAGTGTCAGTTTATTAATGGTTTGAAAAAAGGTTCTTTGCAAGACAAGTCAATATGGAAATCAGATCGCAGAGGATTATGAAAATACAGGATTTCTGAGGTCTGTTTTTATAGTATGTGGCAAAAACGGCAGCCCGGTACTTTCCGGGCTGCCGTAAATTTTTCAGACACGCTTTAGAGCCTGTTTGAAAGATCAGATGTTCAGAAGATCGCTGAATACCTTAAGAGCACCGTCTGTATTGTGTGCAAGTACACGTTTCGCAAGAACTTTACCAAGCTGAACGCCTTCCTGGTCGAAGCTGTTCAGATTCCATACAAAGCCCTGGAACATGATCTTGTTCTCAAAGTGAGCAAGCAATGCACCAAGGGAAGCAGGGGTAAGCTGCTGACCGATGATAATGCTGGACGGACGTTTACCCTTGAAGTTCTTGTTCAGGTTCTCATCTTTTTTTCCACATGCAAAAGCTACGATCTGTGCAGCAACGTTTGCACAGAGCTTCTGCTGGCTTGTGCTGTTCTCGATATCAACGTCAACACCTAATTGGCTGTTTCTAAAGCCAATGAACTGCAGCGGGACAATGTCAGAGCCCTGATGCAATAACTGATAGAAGGAATGCTGACCGTTGGTTCCTGGCTCTCCGAAGATAACCGGACCTGTTACGTAGTTAACCGGCTCGCCGAAACGGTTTACGGATTTACCATTGGACTCCATATCACACTGCTGAAGGTGTGCAGGGAAGCGGCTTAATGCCTGAGAGTATGGGAGAACTGCTGTAGCAGGATATCCCTGTACGTTTCTCTCATAGATACCGATCAGGGCATCCAGCATATCTGGGTTCTTCATAAGGTCACGGTTTGTTGCAAGCTGATCCTCAGCTGCAGCACCTTCAAGGAGCTGAGCAAATACTTCCGGTCCGAATGCCAGGGAAAGGATTGCTCCGCCTACACCGGAAACAGAAGAGTAACGGCCTCCGATGTAGTCATCCATGAAGATGGCGGTAAGATAATCTTCACTCTTTGCAAGAGGGGAAGTCTCACTTGTAACGGCAAGCATGTGTTTGGAAGGATTCAGACCTGCTTTTGTCAGGGCATCCTTTACAAATGCTTCGTTTGTCAGAGTTTCAAGGGTTGTACCGGATTTGGATACAACGATGAATAAGGAGTGAGCAAGGTCTACAGAAGCAAGTACAGCAGCTGCATCATCCGGGTCAACGTTGCTGATGAATTTCGCTTCCATCTTGAATGTGTTGTTTGCCTTTGCCCAGTTCTCAAGTGCGATATATAATGCACGCGGTCCCAGGTCACTTCCGCCGATACCAATCTGAACGACTGTGGTGAATTTCTCACCAGCTTCGTTGGTGATCTCACCAGCATGAACCTTATTTGCAAAATCAGCAGCTTTCTTCTGCTGTGCAACGTAGAATTCACGTTTGTCTACACCGTCTACAACAACCGGGTTACCAAGCTGTGTACGTGCAAGATGATGAAGGACCATACGGTTCTCTCCGGTGTTGATCACTGCACCATTATATAATTCCTGAAATTTGTCGATCAGCTGTGCCTCGTCAGCCAGTTTCGCAAGTGCGGATAAAACGGTTTCGTCTACTTCTTTGGCTGCATAGTTGTAAGAAAGACCAGCTGCCATTGGTGTACTATAATCAGCTACACGCTTGCCACCTTCTTCACCAGACAGAGCTGCCGCCGTCTACGTGTAAATGGTTGAGACTATAGTTGCTGTTCAAAGCTTGTTCAGCAACGGATTATGCTCTCAAAGGAGTCTCACTGTGAGACCCGTATCGAAATCATTATACTGAAAAAAAATTTATAGAATTTCAATGCAAGGATGAAGATTCTTGAAAAATTAACATTAATATAAGAAAGAATGGGGCTGATATGAAAAAAAGAACATAAAAGCTGGAGAAAAGAGTGGATAGAAGTAAAAAACAGCCGACAGAAGCTGAAATGATATGCCCCCTGTCAAGTAGACAGGTGAGATATCTAAAGGTAAGCGACAAAAATACCTACATTTCATTTTGGAGTGTAGGTATTTTTATGCACACCATTTCTCTTTATATTTTTTAATTCGTTTGTTTTCTGGAATAGGATATTCTACTGGTATGTCAGATTTCAGTGCTTCTTGACGTACTTCTAGGGGTGTTTTGCAGCAATACCTATCCTGTGGACGTTCTTCACTATAAAATCTTATATAATCCTTTATTGCAAATCTTAATGAGGATTCATCAGTTATTTCGTACATCTGATACATTTCTGCTTTGATAATTCCCCAGAAACCTTCTGTTGGTCCATTATCAATACAATGTCCAACCCGAGACATGGATTGTCTCATTTCTTGTTTTACAAGTTTCTTTTTAAACATTTTGCTGGTATACTGGAATCCCCGATCTGAATGAAAAATCGGCTTTGCACAGGGGTTCAACGCAATTGCCTTATCAAAAGTTTTAAATACTAATTTATTATCATTTCTGGCACTAACAGCATATGACACAGGATATCTATCATACAGATCTATAATGGCACTTAAATACAACTTCTTTTTTTACCTGGCACTTTAAATTCAGTCACATCAGTAGCCCATTTTTGATTGGGTGCAGTTGCGTAAAAATCTCTTTGTAATATATTTTGTGTTGTTTCATCTGCATTGGCATTCCTATATTTTTTCTTCTTTTTTTCGTATAACGGAATGGATTCCCAGTTTTTTCATAATTCTGTGAACTCTATTTTTTGCTGTACTTTGTTTGATTAAAATGATTGATCCAAGAAGTCATTCTCCGATACCCTAAGATATGACTAAAGCGTTCATCATACTCCTTAATGAGCTCTGCAAGTTTGATGTTTTCCATTTCATCCTCAGGTGTTTCACGGTGTAGCCATTTATAATAAGCAGCTCTTGCGACCTCCAAATGTTTACACATCCATCCAATACTCCAGTTTTTCTCTGTATGAAAATATTCTATCGCAAGATATTTTGATTCATGACGAACCTTACCCAGCCTCACATCCTTTCGAAGTCTTTCACTTTTTTTAACAATTCAACAACCATATCCTTTTCTTCCAGCTGACGCTTTAGTCGTAAGTTTTCACGTCTCAAACGTTCTAATTCATCTACTTCATCATCTGTTTTACGTTGACCGCGTCTGTCAGTTAATCCGATTCCCCATCACTATCATATTTCTTTACCCAAGAATAGACCTGACCGTAAGAAACATTGAATTTTGTAGCTGTATTCTTATAGTCACGATTATGGTTGATGCAATAATTAACGATTTCTTTTCGTTCCTCAAGTGTTGTTTTTCTTCGTGCCTCTGCCATATAGACCTCCCGTTTTGGATTATAATCCTTGAACTCTCTATTGGCATTATACACCTTAATCCAACTTCGCAAAACAGAACGACTAGATATTGCATATTTAGCGATGATATCGTCAACAGTCCCTTCTCCATTTAGAACTGCTTCTACGCATCGGAGTTTAAACTCCTTTGAATAAGTTCTATTTCTATTCGATGGATGACAAAATGCAGCTATCCCATGAATTTGATATTCATTAATCCATCCTTTTAGTGTTGAATATCCTATACTGTATTTATCAGCAAGGAACTGAATAGAACCTATACCATCCAGATATTCCTGCGATACTTTAGCTCTAAACTCAGGTGAATGTTTTGATTTTGGCATGAAAAATACCTCCAAAGTAACAGATTTTTATATTTAAAAGCTTGCAAGAGATTCTCGTGGATGTTGCGAAGAGTAGCGCGGCTCATACGGATAGCAGCTGGCACGTCGGAAAGCTGGCTCTTCATAAGGACAATATCCGCTGCGTCGATGGCTACATCCGTTCCGGCACCGATGGCAATACCCATATCTGCTCTGGTAAGGGCTGGAGCATCGTTGATTCCGTCGCCAACCATGGCAACCTTGCCTTTTTCCTTCAGGGAGCGGATGACACTCTCTTTTCCATCTGGAAGGACGCCTGCAATAACCTGGTCAACACCTGCCTGTGCGCCAATAGCTCTGGCAGTGCGCTCGTTGTCGCCGGTAAGCATAACTACGTGGATACCCATATTCTGAAGCATGATTCCAAGAAGTTTTCCATCTTTTGCGAAAAGAAGAGGAGTTTTTCCTGCTTCGGCAAGCTTCTCGGCCTGGTTCATAAGAGACGGAGAGACAGCTGCCAGAGTGCTGATGTATTTCATGCTTCCGCCGATAAGCGTGGAAGCACCAAGCTTCGCAGAGAGTCCATTGCCGGGAAGAGCCTGGAATTCTGTGACTTCCTGGGCTGTAAGACCAAGGCTTGCAGCTTTTTCCAGAATGGCTTTCGCAAGAGGGTGCTCGCTCTTTTTTCAAGGGCGTAGGCAATGGTGAGAAGATCGTTCTCAGACACGCCGTCTGCAGGGAGAATGTCAGTAACCTCCGGCTGACCGTTTGTGATGGTTCCGGTTTTGTCAAGGGCTACGATCTGAACCTTTCCGGCTTCCTCAAGGGGAGACGGCTGTTTTGAAAAGGATACCGTTTTTGGCACCCATTCCGTTTCCAACCATAATGGCAACCGGAGTGGCAAGACCAAGGGCGCATGGGCAGCTGATGACCAGAACGGAAATTCCTCTTGCCAGGGCGTAGCCAGCCTCATGACCGGTAAGCAGCCAGACAATAGTTGTTATAATTGCAATGGTGATAACAGCAGGTACGAAAACACTGGAAACACGGTCTGCGATCTTGGCGATCGGAGCTTTGGTGGCGGCGGCATCACTGACCATTTTGATGATCTGGGAGAGTGTGGTGTCTTCGCCTACACGGGTTGCTTCGCATTTGATAAATCCGGACTGGTTGACGGTGGCTGCGGAAACAAGATCACCGGCAGCTTTGTCAACAGGGATACTCTCACCTGTAAGGGCAGATTCGTTGACTGCACTGGAGCCTTCGATAATCACACCATCCACCGGGATGTTCTCACCAGGACGGACAACAAAGGTGTCACCTTTACAACCTGGTCAATGGGAACGGTGGCTTCCTGGCCGTTTCGGATGACAACGGCAGTCTTGGGGGCTAGCTTCATAAGACCTTTCAATGCGTCAGTGGTCTTGCCCTTGGAGCGGGCTTCCAGCATTTTCCAACGGTGATCAGGGTCAGGATCATAGCGGCGGATTCGAAATAGAATTCCATCATGTAGTGCGTGACAAGTTCGGAATTGCCGTCAACCTGGGCTCTGGTCATGGCGAACAGGGCATAGACACTCCATACAAAGGAGGCCATGGAGCCGAGAGCTACCAGGGTATCCATGTTCGGAGAGCGGTGCCACAGACTCCTGAAGCCGCTGATGAAGAATTTCTGGTTGATGACCATGACGATTCCGGCAAGCAGAAGCTGGACAAGTCCCATGGCGATATGGTTGCCATCAAACCAGGATGGCAGCGGCCATCCCCACATCATGTGTCCCATGGAAAAGTACATCAGCACCAGAAGGAAACCTACTGATGCAATGAGTCGTTTCCTAAGAAGTGGCGTTTCATGATCTTCCAGGGCTTTCTCAGCATCGGAAACGGATTCCTTCTGACCGGAAGCACCCTTCAGGCTGCAGCCGTATCCGGCTTCTTCTACAGCTGAGACAATGGCAGAGGCTGAGGCAGTTCCTTCCACTCCCATGGAATTGGTAAGCAGGCTTACGGAGCAGGAAGTAACTCCCGGAACCTTGTTTACTGCTTTTTCCACACGGGCGCTGCAGGCTGCACAGCTCATGCCGGTGACGTTGTATTGTTCCATAATAAATTCCTCCTTCGAATACAGTGTTTCGATACCAACGGACTGCTCTGCGCATTCGTACCTCCGCAGGCAGGTACACATTCGGAATGCGCTGGTATCTCACTTCATTAGCTTCTGCAAAGTTGCAACCAGCTCATCAATGGTTTCGTCTTTACCATCACGGATATCTCTTGCCACACAGTTGCGGATATGGCTGGCAAGCAGTTCTTTGTTAAATGCGTTCACTGCTGCGTTGACTGCTGCGGACTGGATCAGGATATCGTTACAGTACGCATCATTCTCCAGCATTCCTATAATCCCCCTTATCTGGCCTTCAATACGTTTCAGACGGTTTACCAGCTTCCTGCGCTCTGCTTCGGAACGATCGGTGTGCTTGGTACAACAGCAGGAACAGACCTTCTTGGTAGGTTCCTGGCTGGAAAGAGTTGCAGGATCGGCTGCGGTGTGGCTGCAGCAGGATTCGGATTTATAATCAGCTGTCATAGGCGGACTCCTTTCCTTATATACCCCTTAGGGGTATGTATTTGATGAAACCAATATATACCCTGGCGGGGTATTTGTCAATAAGTAATTCACAGAAAACCTGAGAATTGCGGCGCGAAACCATGCGAAAGCATGATTCCTGTGTATCGCGAAGCGTGTTGCTATGAACGGGTGAATAGTAATCTGTTTGAAAAATTATTCCCGCAATCTGCACGCCCCACTTTGCGGTATATTTTTGCCCGAATTCAGTTGCCGTAGCCCGCTACGGCGCCCTCATCAGGACAAAATCTCCCACAAATTGTGACGCACATCTTGCAGAAAGCCTTTTTCAAACATACTCTAGTTCATAAAAAATACATAAAAAGTTCATAAAAATATATAATAATATGGTACATATTAAATATCCGAGTCGAATATGTATAATGGTTATAGCGCGAAGGTTGCATCATGAACATGATGCGCAAAGAGAATCCGGTGAGAGTCCGGAACGATGCCGTCACTGTGTAAGGGAACTGCTTCAGAGCCCACTGGGAAACCGGGAAGGGGGAGCAGTGTTGACCGAAGTCAGGAGAACTGCCTTGGCGTGGAATCTTAGGTCTGCGGTACACAGAACCTGTATTCTCATAACGATACATGAATATTTCCTGAATGTTTTTTGGAAGAAAAGTGTGTATATGAGAATGTGTGCAGTCGCAGAAAATGCGGCTGTTTTTATGCAATGGGAGATTGGTGATAGATTTCCCATGGGATTCTTTATACGTGATTCTATCCGGAAATACAAAAAAAAAGGAAAAAGAAATGAAAAGAAAATCTTTATTAGCAATCCTTCTTGCAGCTTCTATGGCAGCAAGCATGACAGCAACAACAGCAACTGTTGCATTTGCAGAGACAGAGGAAGCAGCAGAGGAGACAACAGACGATGCTGAGACAGCTGATGATGCTGAGGCAGCTGACGATGCTGAAGCAGCTGATGATGCTGAGACAACAGACGATGCAGAAGCAGCTGATGACACTGCAGATGCAGATAAGGAAGCGGCTGATAAAGTAGCAGCACTTATCGATGCTATTTATGTTCAGGAGAGAACAGATGATACAGATGAGCAGTGCAAAGGAAGCTAAAGAAGCATGGGATGCCCTTACAGATGCTCAGAAAAGCTTGTAGAGGGAGAAGAGGCCAGCCCAGAGTATTTCGGACGTGATACAGGTGATGCTTCCAAGGATGATCCGCGTAATCAGGACGAGATCGGTGAGAATGAGCTTCTTGTAGTAAGCTTTGGTACATCCTTCAACGACAGCCGTGCAGAGGATATCAAAGGAATCGAGGATGCTCTTGCAGAAGCATTTCCGGACTGGTCAGTAAGACGTGCATTTACAGCTCAGATCATTATCAACCATGTAGAAGCAAGAGATGATGAAGTGATTGACAATATGCAGCAGGCACTTGACCGTGCAGTAGCTAACGGCGTTAAGAATCTTGTTGTTCAGCCTACACATCTGATGCATGGTGCTGAGTACGATGAGATGGTAGAAGCTATTGATGCATACAAAGATAAATTTGAATCTGTTGCGATCGCAGAACCAATGCTTGGTGAAGTTGGTGAAGATGCTACAGTGATCAACGATGACAAAAAAGCGGTTGCACAGGCTATCACAGATGAAGCTTGCAAAGAAGCTGGATATGACAGCATGGAAGCAGCTGCAGAAGATGGCACAGCATTTGTATTCATGGGACATGGTACATCCCATACAGCTAATGTAACCTATGACCAGATGCAGTCACAGATGGATAATCTTGGATTTACAAACGCTTTCATTGGAACTGTAGAAGGTGAGCCAGAAGATACAGCTTGTGATGAAGTTATCAATAAAGTAAAAGATGCCGGATTCAAGAAAGTAATCCTTCGTCCTCTGATGGTTGTTGCTGGTGACCATGCAAACAATGATATGGCTGGTGATGATGACGATTCCTGGAAGAGCATGTTCGAGGCTTCTGGAGATTTCGATGAGATTGACTGCCAGATCGAAGGTCTTGGAAGAATTGACGCTGTTGAGCAGCTTTATGTAGCTCATACTCAGGCAGCTATTGATTCCATCGCGAAATAATTATTCTGGTATAAATTGTTATTGCAACAGAACAAAAGCAGCTGCTCCTACACTGTGGGGCAGCTGTTTGAGTAATAAAACAAATACGGTACACACAAGTGCACCGTAAATAAAGAAAAAAGCAAGGAGAGTTATTATGAAACGTTCATTAGTCATTTTATTAACAGCTGTAAGTATTTCCGCTATGACAGCGGGAACTGCATTCCCAGCATTTGCAGAAGCAACAGAGGCTGAGGCAGAGAAACCACAGATGGTGCAGAGAATGCCGCAGACAGCGAACTTGAAGACGGTGTTTATGGTGTAGAGTTTGACACAGACAGCAGTATGTTCCATGTAAATGAGGCTTGCAACGGAAGAGCTACCCTCACTGTAAAGGATGGTAAAATGACCGTTCATATTACTCTCGTTTCCAAGAATATTGAGAATGTTTTCCTTGGAACAGCAGAGGATGCACAGAAAGACGGTGCTGAACTGATTCAGCCTACTATTGATAAGGTAACTTACAGCGATGGCATGACAGAGGAGGTTTATGGATTCAATGTTCCAGTAGAGAAGCTGGATGAAGAATTTGACCTGGCAATCATTGGTAAAAAAGGGCAAATGGTATGACCATAAGGTAAGCGTTACGGATGTGCAGGAGCAGACTGAGGAAGAAAAAAATGCAGTTGAGATCGGTGAGGAAGAGAAAAGCGAAGATGCTGATACAACTACAGATGCAGTTGCCGAGGAAGAGAATAAGGATTGATCAATAATCTGAAAGGGACATCACATGAGCGAAAACGGTTCATGCGATGTCCCTTTTTATTTATTTATTTTGTTTTGCCCTCACCGGCAAAATATTCTTTTGTCAGCTTCACAACTGTACCGGAAAGCAGGAACAAAGCAATCAGGGTTGGGAATTGCCATAAGACCGTTAAATGTCTCGGCAATGCTCCACATCAGTCCAAGGTTGGCAGTTGCGCCAAGGATGGCAACCAGGGAATAAATAACCATAAATGGTTTGATCACTTTTTTCAGAGAACAGGAACTCAATGCAACGGGCACCGTAAAGTCCCCATCCGACTGCTGTGGAAAAAAGCGAAGCAGCACATAGCCACCGCTGTAAAAATGGATACCCAGTTTCCATATGTAGAAGTAAATCCAAGGATCGTAAGCTCTGCGCCAGCTGCTTTTCCATAATCAACAGCAACGCCGCTGCAAAGGATAACCAGTGCAGTCAGAGTACAGATAACGATCGTGTCGGCAAATACTTCGAAAATACCGAACATACCCTGTTTTACAGGCTTTTTGGTATCTGCACACGCATGGGCAATGGATCCGGTACCAAGACCAGCCTCGTTAGAAAGATACCACGGGAAACACCTTTTTTAAACTTGTGAACATACTTAAAACAATGCCGCCTGTTACAGCTCTGGGCTGAAATGCCCCTCTGAAAATAGAGGCGAATACAGCTGGTACATTCTGAATGTTCAGAAGGATAACTCCCAGTCCGAGAAGAATGTAAAAAAGCAGAGCCATAAATGGAACCAGCTTTTCGGTGACATGGCCAATTCGTTTGATTCCGCCAAGAAGGATCATGGCGATCAGAATGGCAATTATGATTCCGATGATCAGGTTGGAAGTAGAAACGGCGCTTTCGCTGATCACGTTATAATTCAGCAATGCAGAATTGATGGCAGTGGTGATAGTATTGACCTGTGTGGCATTACCGGTACCGAATACGGCCAGCACACCGAAAGCGGCGAACAAATACGCCAGGAAGTGCCATTTTTTATCCAGTCCGTTCTTAATATAATACATGGGACCGCCTACCAGTTCACCGTTGGCATTGATCTCGCGGTAGTGTACCGCCAGAGTAACCTCAGCATATTTGGTGCACATGCCGAGCAGCGCAGATACCCACATCCAGAATACCGCTCCGGGGCCGCCGATAGCGATAGCACCTGCCACACCGGCAATATTGCCAGTACCGACCGTGGCTGCAAGTGCTGTACACACTGCCTGGAAAGGCGTGATAGCACCGTCAGATGCGTCACGTTTGCGGAAAATACGTCCAAGGGTTGTTTTGATTGCGTAGGGGAATTTCCGGATCTGCAGAAAATTCGTGCGGATACTCAAATAAAGACCTACACCAATAATACAGATCATCGCAGGAACGCCCCAGATAAAATTATTTACAGCGGTGTTGATGGTTTCGATTATTTGCAGCATAAAATACCTCTCTGGAAGTTTTTTTGATGTATGCGAACGGAACTTCTTCCATGTCACACACATTATTAAACTGGTGCAGCCAGAGCCTGTTTGAAAAATCATTCTTGCAATCTGCACGCCCGCTTTGTGGGAAATTTTGCTCGAATTCAGTTGCTGTAGCCTGCCACGGCGCCCTCATCCGAGCAAAAACTCCCACAAAATTGTGACGCACATCTTGCAAAAAGCTTTTTTCAGATATGCTCTGGAGCTTCATTTATGTGAAGACATGACAACTACTGCACCATATTTAGCGGATAAAATTTGTCTTGATCTTATCTTCCGCCTGAGGAACTGCAATACCTGCCGCTTTCCCTGCTTCCAGGGATTTCAGAAGCCATGCCATATTGTTTCCAAGTGAGCGCATGATCTGAAGTCCTTCTTCATCCTGTGCAACTTCTGCAGGAGTATTTCCGTGAACCATGTTCCAGTAGTTAGCAGATACAACAGGCATTTCATGATAGCTGAAATATTTCTGAAGAACGTCTATCCATAAATTATGCAGCTGGTTTGTGGAATGATCTGTGCCATGGATGGGGATGGGGAAGCCCAGTATACCGGAGAACCAACTATAAGCGCATCTGCTTCTTTTAATTTCGCCGCGGCGGCTTTTACATTATCTGTATCCGGATTCCCAGCCTGGAAAATCTCAGTATCAATTCCATTATGATTCAGTGTTTTTGCCACTTCACTAAGTGCAGTAAAAGTACAGCCTTCCTTGCGCGGGCTGCCATTTAAGAGTAAAACCTTCATGTTTTTCATCCTTTCTGAAGTAAGTTATATCAGACTGCGATAGCCGCAATCTGCATGCATCATCTCTCTAAAGCGGTAATGTATCTTCTTATTATACGATAGAAATAGTTGGATTTCAAGAGAATGGTTTTATTTTAAAAACACAATATGTTCACAATTTAAGATTATAATAAAAATATTTGAACTATTCAGCAAATATTATTCCGCAAGGTATTTTATGTGAATCTGACTCACATAAAAATCGAAATCTTCGGCGCCC
>VOFI01001457.1_pt1 | contig 40000 bp, 59 predicted proteins | sample 5384131 | NCBI WGS metagenome assembly VOFI01 (sample SAMN12384728, study PRJNA508395) | human gut metagenome | isolation source: healthy gut H | host: Homo sapiens | reverse complement strand
AGCCCATGCTCCACTGGGCAGCCGCGCTGCCGAAGGAAATCGGGACCCCGAAGGAAGGGGAACAGCCGGTGGCCTTTATCGTAGTGACCAAACCCGGGGATGCCAATCCCGTCATCAGCAACATCGATCTGGGCATCGCCCTGGATGCCATGGCCATCACTGCCTGGCAGCAGGGGGTGGGCAGCGCCATCCTGGCCGCGGTGGACCGGGCGAAGATCGCGGCTCTGCTGGAACTGCCGGAAGGGCTGGAAGTGAGCGTGGTGCTGGCTCTGGGCTATCCCAGCCATAAGAGCATCCTGGTGCCGGCCGAAAAGGGAAAGCCACTGGCCTATTATGTGGATGAAAAACAGAGATTACTACGTACCCAAACTGCCTCTGGAGGCAGTTTTTGACTGAAAAAGTAAGGAGAGGTGCCATGGTATATGATGTAGCCATTGTGGGAGGCGGTCCGGCAGGCTGCAGTGCGGCGGTGACAGCTGCCAACCGGTCTCTTTCCACGGTGCTGTTCGATACCGGCGATTTTGGCCTGGCCCTGCGGAAAAGCAAGCGGGTGAAGAATTATCTGGGGCTTCCGGATCAATCGGGAAGCGCTGATGGACGCTTTCGTGGCCCACATGAAAGCCGGCAAGCCGGAAGTGGTACCCCATAAGGTCCTGAACATCATGCCCCTGGAGGGGCGTTCTACCTTGCCACACCAGGGGATGTGTACCAGGCACGGAGCATCGTACTGTGTCCCGGGGTGGCCCATGGCCATTCCCTGGCGGGGGAAAGTGCCTTCCTGGGCAGGGGAGTCAGTTACTGCGCCACCTGTGACGGGTATCTGTATAAAGGAAAGACCATCAGGGGTGATCACCAACCTGCCGTCTGCCTGGGGAAGAGGTGGAATTCCTGGCAGGCCTGGCGCAAAAAGGTGAAGGTGTGGTCTTCCTGTCCGGTGCCGGATGCACATCCGGAGAACATCCAGCCCATGGAGGGACAGCCACAGGAAGTCCTGGGAGATGGAACAGTCACCGGGCTTCAGACCACGGCAGGAAAAGAGCTCCTGGACGGGCTGTTCATCCTGCGGGAAACGGATCCTCTGGAAAAACTTCTGCCCGGCCTGGAACTGAACGGTTCCTTCATCCGCGTGGATGAGAAACTGGGGACCTCTGTACCCGGGGTGTTTGCAGCCGGAGACGCTGCTGGCTACCCCTGGCAGATCAACAAGGCTGCCGGGAAGGCCAGAAAGCGCTGCTTTCCGCGGCTTCCTGGCTGCAGGAGAAACGGGCATGAGGAAGCGCAATGCTGCCGGGCTCCTGGCTTTTTGCCTGTGCCTGCTGCTTAGCGGCTGTCAGGAACAGGCCAGGCCGGAACCGGCCGGAGAACTGCCCCAAAAGGCAATGACACAGGAAAGCCGGGGCCAGGAGACCAAGGCCATTGCTCCCGGGGAGGGCGCCCAGGGGGCCCGGGTGGAATTCGTCACCCGGCAGCATTCCATGGAACGGATCCAGTTCACCGGCGGGTACCTGCGGAATCTGCCGGAGGAAAAGCCGGAGACCATCCTGCGGCAGGCTCCGGACGGGGCCCGGGGCATGATCTTCGGAAAGCGGGAGATCAACGGCCTGGAATGGGCCAAGGTGGCCACCCGGGATGGAATCACCGGCTGGTACACGGTACCGGCCCGGCCAGGGGCTTCTGCCACCACCAAACGGGAGAACCTGAAGATCTCGAAGGATGCGTATGAGACCACCTATCCCCAGGTGACAGGGAAGTCACCCCCAGGCCCAGGACCGGATCAACCAGGAACTGGGCAACTACATCGGGGTGTTCCGGTATATGACCGGGCCGGTGGGCAGTGCCCTTCAATGCCAGGTGACTTACAACCGGAACAACCTGCTGAGCATTGTCTTCACGGCGCCGCCCATCCTGTACAGGATGTTTCCGGTCAGTGAGGTGAACAACCTGGCCAGCTGGGCCCGGCTGAAAAAAAATACGCCTATGTGTCTCCTCTGCAGGGCGGAGCGGATCCGACCCTGCTGCGGGCGGAGAAAAATCGATCTGCAGTATGCCCTGGTGTTCGACCTGACCACGGGCAAACGGCTGACATTGAACCATTTCCTGGGTAACGGGCAGCGGGAAGCTCTTCAGGCACGGGTGGAGGAACTGGGCCCCGGGACCCGGCTCCAGCCGGACAATTTTTATATTACTGACCAGGGACAGCTCCTGGCCCTGGTCGACTTTGGCAGGGACCCGGTCCCGGTGGCCGTAAGCCGCTGGACTTGTCCGATCTTGTCATCAAGGAATTTTAGAGGTGAAAATAATGAACAAACATGTGCATTTCCATACCAACCTGGGCGATTTTACCGCCGAACCTGTTCGAGGACAAGGCGCCCAAAACGGCTGCCAACTTCATCGATCTGGTGAAAAAAGGCTTTTTATGACGGTGTGATCTTCCACCGGGTCATCGATGATTTCATGATCCAGGGGCGATCCCACGGGTACTGGCATGGGCGGCCCCGGCTACGCCATCGACGATGAATTCGGCCCGGCCTGGCTCACGACAGCGAAGGCATCCTGTCCATGGCCAACGCAGGTCCCAATACCGGCGGCAGCCAATTTTTCATCACCCTGGTACCTACCCCTGGCTGGATGGCCATCACGCCATCTTCGGCAAGATCACTGAAGGCATGGATGTGGTCCACAAGATCGGTTCCACCCCCACGGACTTTGCTGACCGGCCTTGGAAGGACGTGGTCATGGAAAAGGTGGAAATCGTGGAAGCATGAGTGCTTACGTGTACATGGTGCGCTGTGCCAACGGCGCCCTCTATACCGGCTGGACCAACGACCTGGCCCATCGGCTGGCCATGCACCGCAGCGGGTCCGGGGCCAAATATACCCGGGCCTTCAAGGCGGTGGCCATGGTCTATTATGAGGAGCTGCCCGACAAAAGTGCGGCGTTGCAGCGGGAGTATGCCCTGAAGCAGCTGGCAAAAAAAAAAAGAAGAGCTGGTTCGCCAGTTTTCTCGAAAACCTCTGAAAATATCATAAAAAGTTCAAGGTGAAAGGGACGTCTGACAATTCTTTTGCTTGTAAATCTCCCCCGGTATGCTAGAATGGAACACAGAAAACACGGACTTACTGAATGTTGAACTCATGCAGGTATCACATATAGTTGGATCGTTTTTCGCAATAATTTTTAGGAGGCCAATGTAAGATGACTGGCAAAGTTAAATGGTTTAATGCTAAAAAGGGTTATGGTTTCATTGAACGGGAAGATGGCGGCGATGTATTCGTTCATTTCTCCGCAATCCAGGGTGAAGGCTTCAAGACTCTGGAAGAAGGCCAGGCTGTAGAATTCGACGTTGTCGAAGGCAACCGTGGTGAACAAGCTGCTAACGTTGTGAAACTGTAAGATATAAATCTGCATCAAGCAACCAGCTGCACAGAGGGGATATCGCTTCGGCGGTATCCCCTCTTTCATTTGAGACAGGAATATCCAGCAAAGGAGGAAGAATATGATCAAGTATGGTATGGAAGGAAAATGGGGCGTCATCAGCGGGGGTACCTCCGGCATCGGTCTGGCTGTAGCCCGGAATCTGGTACGGGAGGGTGCGTCCGTCTGCCTGGTGGGCCGGGATGCGGAAAAAGGGCAGAAAGCCCTGGCTGAGCTGGAAAGCGGGGAGGGGGAAGCCCTCATGTCCAGGCCGACCTGAGCACCCTGGAGGGCTGCCGGAAAGTGGCTGAAACTGTGGGAAAAGACGGGAAAAAACTGGACTTCCTGGTGAACAGTGCCGGGCTGTATCAGGAGAAACCCCTGCAGGACATCACCGAAGATGACTACAACCGCCTCATGGATGGGAACGTGAAGAGTACGCTGTTCTTGACCCAGCAGCTGCTGCCCCATTTTGCCGATGAAGGTCCCTCCATCGTGAACATCGCCTCTGACGCTGCCCTGGAAGGGAACTATGGCTGCAGCCTGTATGCCGCTGCCAAAGGGCGCTGTGGTAGCCTTTTTACCCGGCCCTGGCCCTGGATCTGGCGCCCTGGATCCGGGTGAACTGTGTATGCCCCGGGGATGTGGATACGCCTCTGGTGCAGAAACAGCTGGAAGAAGGCGGCTATTCCCTGGAAAGTATGGCTTCCGTCTATCCCCTGGGACGCATCGGCAGACCGGAGGAAAGTGGCCCATGTGATCTGCTCCATCCTGTCGCCGCTGAACGGCTTCATGACCGGTTCCATTGTTCCCGTGGACGGCGGGCTCACCGCGAAATAAGGAGGGAACCATGAACAAGAAAAACTGACAGGTGCAGAATATGTCTTTGTAGGTTCCATGCTGTTCGGGATGCTGTTCGGCGCCGGGAACCTGATCTTTCCGGTACACATGGGCCAGCTGGCCGGTTCCCATTTCTGGAGGGCCAACTTCGGATTCATTTCCACCGGGGTCTTCCTGCCCTTCCTGGCTCTGATTGCCTTCGGGCTCTCAGGCAGCGCCAGCCTGGAAGAGCTGGCCGGGAATGTGCATCCGACCTTTGCCAAAATCTTTACGGTATTGCTGTATCTGACCATCGGTCCGGCCTTCGCCCTGCCCCGGACGGCCACTGTCTCCTACCAGATCGGGATTGCTCCTTTTGTGGGCGAGCAGCCTCTGCTGCTGGCAATCTTTACCTTTGTATTCATGGGGGTGGGGTTGCTGTTTTCTCTGAAACCCTCCAAATTGATCGTGTACATCGGCAAGGGACTGAATCCCATCTTCCTGGTGTTCCTGGCCATCCTGATGGCCGCCGCCCTGCTGAATCCCATGGGGAGCATGGGCAGCGCCCTGCCCCAGGGGACTACGTGGCCCATGCTTTCCTGACCGGTTTCAAGGAAGGGTATAACACCATGGACGTACTGGCCATGCTGGCCTTTTCTGTGGTGGTGATCGATACCCTGAAGAACCTGGGCATCACCGACACCGGGAACATCACCAAAGATCTGCTGAAGGTGGGGGCCATCGTGGTCTTTCTCATGGCCCTGCTCTATACCCCCTGATCACCTGGCTGGGCACCTCCAGTGTGGGCCGGGCTGCCCATCAGCGCCAACAGGGGGCATCTCCCTGGCCCAGATCACCCATGCCTATTTTGGATCTGTTGGGGGCGTGCTGCTGGCGGCCATTGTCACCTTTGCCTGCCTGAAGACGGCCATCGGCCTGATTACGGCCTGTTCCAATACCTTTATGGAGTTGTTCCCGGGGAAACTGGGGTATAGGACCTGCTGTGTACTGGTGGCCGGGGTTTCCTTCCTGATCGGAAACGTGGGGCTGACCCAGATCATCCAGCTGGCCGTCCCCATCCTGATGCTTCTGTATCCCATGGCCATTACCTTGATCCTCAGTGCTTTTGCCTGTGCTCTGTTCGGGAAGGATCGGCGTCTGTACCGGTGGCCCATGGTGCTGGCCGGGTTTGCAGCCTTCGGGGATATGCTCAGTGCCCTGCCCAAAGGCGTACAGAACCTGGGCGCCGTCCAGAGCCTGCTGGGACTTTATCATCAGCTGCCCCTGTTCAGCCTGGGCATGAGCTGGCTGCTGCCCGCTCTGGCGGCCCTGGTGGCAGCCGTGGCAGTTGTGAAGTTTTCGGGGCAGAAAGCCTGAATTTTTGCGAAAATTGATGAAAGCGTGTATAATGGATAAGTGGTAGTTGAATCCATTGAAGGAGGGATTTCCCATGAATAAAATGATGATGGCCACTGCAGTGCTGAGTCTGCTGCCTTTGACCGTGGCCTGTGCTTCTCCCCTGGCCAATATTGCTCCTGGCGCTGCAAAAATCGATGCCAACGTCACAGTGGGCACTTCTCTGAAATGGAAACAGGATGGGCATACCACCAATTATGACGGTAACTCCCGGTATCGGGTGGGTGGCACCGTAGGGATCGCCGACAACCTGGGCCTGGATTACCGGTATTCTGCCCACGAAGGCAATCAGGATGCCTCCGTGCAGTCCCATGAAGTCAGCCTGATCTACCAGTTCAACCCGTATCTGTACGGCTACGGCGGCTATGTCCGGAACCGGATCAAACAGCATGGCTACCACGACAACAACAGCGGGTATCAGGTGGGGGCCATGGGTCGGCTGCCCATTACGGAAAAGACCACTGGCTGGGCCAAGTTCGGTACCGGCAACAACATTACCCAGTATGAACTGGGGGTAGGCTATGCCTTCACCGATAACTGGGAAGCCAACGTATCCTACAACGACAGCAAAGTACAAAGATTTCAAGGGTGATATCGATGCCAAGACCCACGAAGTGAATGTGGGGGTATCGTATAAGTTTTAAAAAAAGGAGATGTTGCACATCTTGTGTGACATCTCCTTTTTTGTCAGCGGTCAGCTGCCGTTGGAAATCAATTTTTTTGCAATTGGAAATCAATTTTGCAAATTGATTTTTGAATTATATAAACCGTAGGGGCCTCACAACCGGCGGACCGCAGACTGTACGGACAACCGTTGGCTTGTTGCGGGCGGCCGGGCCTGCCATCTCTACGGGAACGACTTGCCCAATTATAAAAATTTGCCTGCAAATTTATCATTTGGCAGTTGACTGTTGACAGCTGACGGTTGACAGGGGTGTTGCTCATGCAACACCCGTTTTTTATGCCCAAAAACCGCCCTTTTGTGACAAAAGGTCTCTGAGGACTCTGTGATTTTTATAATAATAATGAATCACTATGAACGGAATCCCAGCTTTGAGAGAGGAAACTCTTATGATGAACCATAGACTGACAGCAAGTATCCTGCTGACGCTGCTGGCTGCTCCCTGCCTGTGGGCAACCACCGCAGCAGCCAATGCCCCGTCCCATCCTGCCGGATACAACGACAGCGGGTGGAACTGAACCGCACCCGCCAATACCTGGAACGACAGCGCATCGCCCGGAAAATCCAGGAAGGGCGGAATACCCAACCGGTGGAAGGGGCGGAAGGTCCGGAAGAAGCACAGAAGGGTGCCGTCCACTTCCTGCTGAAGCAGGTGGAACTGCCGGAATCCCAGGTCCTTTCCCAAGAAGAACTGCAGAAGATCACCGGAGCATATGAGGGGAAGGACGCTACCCTGGATGACCTGTATGCCCTGGTGGGCAAGATCAACGCCCTGTACCAGGAAAAGGCTATCTGACCTGCCGGGCCTTCCTGGCGCCTCAGACCATCCGGGACGGCCGGGTCAAGATCGACCTGGTGGAAGGGAAGAACGGCCAGGTGGAAGTCGTCGGCAGCAGGAGCACCCGGGAGAAATACATTACGGACCGGCTCCACATCGAACCCGGCCAGATTTCCTCCATGCACAGACTGAACAAAGACCTGCTCCGGTTCAACGCCACCAATGATGCCCAACTGCGGATCGCCCTGAAAGCCGGGAAGGAACCGGGCACCACGGACTACGTGATTGCAGTGCAGGAACCCCAGAAACAGGTGACCGGGGTGTTCTTTGACAACGCCGGCAGCAAGACCAGCGGCCTGTACCGGGCCGGTCTGTTCTGGCAGGACCGGGATCTTTCCGGGAACCGGGACCATCTGTTCCTCAGCACCATCCGGTCTGAAGGGATGAAAGCCGTGGTCGGCAGCTACAGTATCCCCATCAACCGGACGGGGACCCGGGCGGGCCTCAGCTACAGCACCAACAGCGTGCATATCACCGACGGCCCCTTCGAAGCACTGGGGGTACGGGGCCATTCCTACGTGGCCACAGCCTTCCTGGTCGCTCCCATCGAGACCACGGAACGGAAAAAGTCCGAATGGGGATTTGAATACAGCCACTAGCGGTCTCAGACCGACTTCGGCACCAGCCTGGGCCTGCGGACACACTGGGTGGACGATACGGTGGATACGGGCCTTTTGTACTACGACCAGCTGAACTACGGAGATTCCTCCGTGCTGTACCAGAAACACGGATACCGGGTGGGCCGGTACAAGGACTTGTACGACAACCACCGGAACTTCGGCAAATACGAATTCAACGGCCTGTACCAGAAAGCCTACAAAGCCGGCCAGCAGTGGACCTTCCGTCTGGACGGTCAGCTGTCCAGCACCCAGTACCTGCCCAGCAGTGAAATGTTCTATCTGGGGGGCATGTCAGCGTGCGGGCTATACGGAAAGCCTGATCGGCGGGGATGGAGGCTTCTCCGCCAGCGCCGAATACAGTGTACCCCTGGATAAAGAGCGAAAAAGTGAACGGGTACCTGTTCCTGGACGGGGGCCGGATCTGGGGCAGCAGCGTCTTTGGAGACCGGAGCCTGATGGGTGCCGGCGTGGGGATCAAAGCGGACCTGACGGAGAAAATTTCCCTGAACGTGGCCCTGGGCCTTCGCTGCAGCGGACCATCAACGGAGAAGAACAGAGCCGGGGACGGATCCATTTCACCGTCAACGGACAATTTTAAAGGAGGGCAGCCATGAGTGCCTTGTATAGAAACAAACACAAGAAAACGTACAAAGCTGTGAAACAGGATGACCTGAGCCGGAGAATCCTGGCTGCCTGCCTGAGCGCCAGCTTTGCCAGCCAGCCTCTCACCGCCCTGGCCGGGAGTATCACCGCTTCCAACGGGACGGACTATGCGGCGGACAAGAATGGGGTATTCAATATCTACGCCCAGCAGTACAACGGCAAGAACAATGCCGTCAACCAGTTCCAGAAATTCCAGCTGGATGCCGGCAAAATCGCCAATCTGTATTTCCATACGGAACAAGACAGTCAGGGAAGCCCAGAACCTGCTGAACTTCGTGGATACCCGGATTGATATCAACGGGACCCTGAATGCCATCCGCAACAAGCAGATCGGCGGCAACCTGTTCTTCCTGAGCCCCGGCGGCATGGCCGTGGGCAAGGGCGGTGTCATCAATACGGGGGTTCTCTATGTGATGGCTCCTTCCCTGACCCAGGATCTGCTGGATAAGGATCAGAGATCCTATGAAAATCCTGAAGGGTAACTTTGCTACAGGGAATTACGGGGATACGGAATTGAAGCCATCAAAAACGGGGCTGACAATATCCGGATCAATGCCAGCGGCACCATCAGCGTCCTGGGGAAAATCAATGCCACCCATGATGTGAAGCTCTATGCCGAAGCAAAGTGGCTGTGGGCAGGAACCTGACCGGAGAAACCATCGGTGATACGGCCGCCGCTAGCGACATCGAAAAAGGGCGCAGCCATCACCACCGGGATTACCGATTTCTCAAGCTGACTGCTGCGCAGGACGGCAGCGGAATGTTGTCCTGTCCGCCCGGTCCGACGCGGCCAACAGCCTGGATCAGGCCTTCAATGCTTTGGTGAACACCACCGGGCTTTTGGGCGGCACGGACATCAATGTCCCCAAGACCATCACCGCCAGTGTGGAGAACTATGGTACCGTGGAAAGCTGCCAGGGGATGCCACCCTGACTGCCAAAGCCACCAACGGCTATTTCAAAGGAAGGGGAGGAAACCTATTCCAGCAATGCCAGCGGCTTTGCCCAGACCGTGGCCAAAGTGGATGTGCAGGGGAATGTGACGGCCCAAAGGTGCCGTGGACATGAAAGGCCAGTGCCACAACACCTATGTGGACAGTGGCAATTCCGTTACGGATAAACTGGGGGATACGCTCAGCTACGCGGTGCCGGTGGGGGCCAATGTGATGCTGCTGAAAAACGAAGCCAGCGTCACTGTGGGCCAGGATGCCACGGTCACCGGGGATTCGGTGAAGGCGGAGGCTGAGGCCAACCTGGACGGCACCGCCGGTACGGTGGCTGCCGGCAAAATATCTCAAACAGATTCCCAGCCAGATTCCGGCTGCCGGAGTGAGCTATGCCCAGGCGGACAACAAAGCCACCGTCCAGATCGACGGCAAGGTGAAGGCCACTGGCAAGGATACCACGGACAGCGACGGCAACAAGCAGGAAGCCCTGCAGGTGAAGGCCAGCGCCACGTCTTCTGTGACCAACAGTGCCAATGCTATAGTCAGTCGTAAGCATGCTGGGTGCCGGTTCTTCCAGCCTGGTGGCCGCTGTGGCGGTGACCAACAGCGATAACAATGCCCAGATCAAAGTGAACGGTACGGCAGAAGCCGATAAGGGCAGTGTGAAGATGGACGCGGCTGCCACCCAGAGCCTGAACACAGCAGCAGCCGCCCAGGCCCCGGATACCGCCGTGGGTACGGCAGCTGTGGATGTGATCGTCCACGATGGGGATGCCTCCATTGACGTACAGGGAACGGTGAAGGCGGACCAGGATGTGACCCTTACGGCCACCAACCATACGGAGGAAAATACCCACAGCGCCAACAACAACCTGGGCCAGGGCAAGTTCAAAGCCCAGCTTATGAAGGGGGTCATGAAGGCTGCCGATGTGCAGGGCATCGTAAAGGGAAAGTCAAGGAAAATCCCCTGGTGAAGGGCGCACTGAGCAAGGCTTCCAAGAATACGGGTACGCCTGCTTCCAGCGGCTCCACCAGCTCCAAATCCCTGACGGATGCCCTGGGGAATACCCTGTCCGCCGGGGCCGCCATCACCGTGGCCGACGAAACGACCACGGCCAGGGTGAATTTCGGCAAAAATTCGGTGACGGAAGCCAAGAACGGCTCCCTGGAGGTTTCGGCCAACAATACGGTGTATGATACCCTGCTGACCGCTTCCGGTGTCACCAGCACCTTCAAGAACACGGAAAGTGATTCCGATACGGTGACCATTGCCGTGGGGTCCGTGTTCGGCGGCATGAAAAGAATTCGGCCAGGGTGACGGTGGAAGATGGGACGAAGGACAAAAAGGCCCAGCTGAAGGCAGGGAAGGACCTTTCTTTGAAAACCAGCGCCCGGATGGACTACAACCGGGTGAAGGAAATCAAGAAGGGACTGGACGACAGTGTCCAGGCCGTGAAAGCGGCAGCCGAAGAGATGAAGGACTGGAAGGAACTGTCCAATCTCGGTGAATTTGGTGATCTGAAAACCATCTATGAGAATCTGGTGACCCTGGAAGGGAAACTGGAAAACATGAGCATCACGTTCTACGAGAACTATCTGAAGCATGCCCCCGATGGGACGAATCTCACCGCAGAGGGAACCCTCAACGAAGTGACGAACCTGGCGGCTACCGGCTGGGATCTGTACAATCAGTTCCTGGAACTGCAGGACGCAGCCATGAACCTCTATGCGGATATCCAGGCCCAGGATCCTTTTTTCTCAGGCCAAACAACAGCTGCGGGAAAAGGTTACGAATCTGCTGGCCAGCCCCATGGATGTGGTCAGTTCTTCCATGGAATACCTGCGCCCCAACAACTATGCCAACATTTCGGCAGCAGCTTCGGCCAAGGGCGGCCAGGATACGGCAGTGGCCACGGCGGCTTCCGTCACCGTTTCGGATTTCAATTTTGACAGCCAGGTGAAAGTGGGGAAGAATGCCCAGCTGACGGCTGGCGATACCCTGAACCTGCAGGCCGATGAAGCCATCAAAGACGTGACCATTACCGGCAAGAGCAAATTCTGGCTGAACAATGCGGCCACCGGCAAAGCGGATGGTGTGGGGATCGGCGGCAGTTTCGACTACCAGGATTTCGACAATGATACGCTGGTACAGGTGGACAAGGGTGCCAGCCTGACGGCCGGAGATATGGCCCTTTCCAGCAGCTCCGACGTGTTCCATACCGGGGTCATGCTGTCTGCCGGCAAGGCGGACGGCTCGGCCATCAGCGGCATGATGGCTTTGACCAACAGCGACAGCTCCAACCAGGTGCTGGTGGATAAGGACGCCCTGCTGAAGGCCGTGAAAGATGAGACCAAAAACCATAAGGGCAGCATTGCCATCACCGGGTACAACAATACCAATGTGAACAATGCCATCCTGTCCGCGGCCAACGGGGCAGCCGCGGCCGGGATCGCCGTGGCGGTGAACAACATCGACGTGACCAACCGGGCTGCCGTGGAAAACATTACCACCGCCGATGATGACGATGACAAAGGACAGATTGAAGCAGCCTCCCTCCAGGTAAATGCGGAGACCACCGGCCTGATGAACGCCGTCAGCGTGGCCGGAGGTGTGACCTCAGCAGCACGGACCCGAAAAGGCAAGACGGAAAAGGGCGGAATGGGCAGCGTGGGCAACCTGTTCGGCAAAGGTAACGGATCCTGTGGGGACCGTCACTTCTGCCGTAGGGACCGTTTCCAATAAAGTGAAGGATGCCATCACCTGGGTGAATACCGGCGGCAAGAGCCAGGGCGGTACCCAGACCGTGGTGCCCACCAAGTCGGATACGGCGCCTTCCTTCAGCCTGGCCGGGGCCGGGAGCCTTTCCCTGAACCTGGTGGATGATACCATCCAGGCAGTGGTGGACGGAGCCACAGTGAACCTCAATAACGACGGGACCGTGAGTGTGGGCGCCCGGGATACGGCCTATGTGGGGGCCTACAGCGGCGGTGCGGCCATTTCCCTGCGCAAGGGCAAGGGCAGCAAGGACAACACCAGTGTGTCCTTCAGCGGCGCCGTGGGCATGAACTCTATCGACAATACCATTGAAGCCGCCGTGCGCAACAGTACCCTGACCGGGGTGAAGAGCCTGGACATCGAAGCCCTGAGCGGCGGTACGTCCGTGGCGTCCGGTACGGCCCCTGGCCCTCACCAAGAGCGGTCAGGCCGGCAATAACTTTTGTAAGGGGGCTTCGGCTTCGGTGAACCTGATTGGCAAAGGCGTAAAGGCTCTGGCGGAAAACAATACGGTGACCGGGAAATCGGCCACGGAAAAAGCAAAAGTTGACGTGACGGCCTACGAAAGCGACCTGCAGGTTACCGGCGGCGTCAATGCGGACGTGGCCATCGGCGGTGGCAACGCGGCCGGCGGCAGCCTGACTGTGGCCAACATCAACAACAACCTGGAAGCCGGGATCCACGGCGGTACCTATGCCAAACATCGGGGATACCCAGGTGCAGGGTCTCCTGGCCACCAAACAGATTTCGGCGGCCATCTCTGCCGGCGTGGCCGTGGGCGGCAACGGCACGGACAACGCTTTCACCGGTGCCATGCTCTACAACGGGCTGCACAATACGGTGAGCGCAGATATTTCGAAGAATGCTAACATCACGGCAGATTCCATCGCCGTGAAAGCCCATGATACCACCAGTGGGTCGGATGAGGCCAAGGGGTATGAGGATCAGCTGGGCACCTATCGGGTGAAGGAAAGCCTGCTCCAGGATGCAGGGGTGGATACGGATGGTTCTTCCTATTACAAGATCTCCGACAGCAGCAACGGCCTGGATACGGCCGGTGAAAAAGTGGACTTCGACGGCAACAAAGGGCAGCCTCAGTGTGGGTGTCGCCTTTGTGGTGGCCGGCTCCAAGGACAATGCAGCCGGCGCAGCCGTGAACGTGGCCAACCTGGACAATACCTTTGCGGCCAAGATCGACGGCGCCACCCTGACGGCGGGTACCATCGCTTCCCAGGCCGAAGCGGACAGCCTGGCAGTAAACGTGACCGCCGGTGTGGCCGCCGGTTCCAAGGGACTTCGGCGGGATGGGCAGCGTGACCTGGCAGGATCAGGACAACCGGATCCAGTCCCAGGTGACGGATTCCACCCTGACCACGGACGACCTCAAGGTAAATGCTGCCAGCAATGCCCAGGCCGTGAACGTGGCCGGTTCCGTGGCCTACGGCAAGACGGCAGGCATCGGGGCCGCCCTGGCCTACAATGGCCTGGACAACCACATCGGCGCCTACCTGGCCGGCGGCAGCGTAACAGCGAAAACGCCCGCCACCGGGGTGAGCGTGGACGTCGCAGGCAAGAATACGGGCAAAATCTACGGCCTTGGAGCAGCCGTGGCCGCCAGCCAAAAGGCAGCGGTAAACGGCACCGTGGTGGTGAACCACGGCGGCAGTGACACGGAATCTGCAGTGGGTGAAGTGCGCGCTGCAGACGGGACTAGTACGGCAAAAGCTACCGCGGTCACCAGCGCCAAAGCCGTGAAGGTAAAAGCCGAAAGCGACGATGTGCGGGTGGCTGCTGCCGGCAATGTCAGCGGCAAAGTGGCTCTGGGCGGCGCTGTGGCCTACAACAATGTGGGCGGCACGTCCACCAGCACTGAAAAAGCCAGCCAAAAGACCCGCGCAGCCATGACGAAGACCACCCTGACTCATGTGACCGGCGGGGCCACGTCCGTCGAGGCCGTCGATGGCTCGCAGCTGACCACGGCAGCTTTGGGCGTGGGCGGTGCCGGTGTCAGCGTGAACCGGATTAACCAGGATACCACGGCTGCCGCCATGAGCAGCAGTACGGTCAAAGACAAGCATACCACCGTGCAGGCAGCAGGCGACTCGGCCATTACGTCCGTCGGTCTTGGCGCGGCCGTGGCCGGCAAGGCAGCCCTGGCCGGCAACATTGCCGTGAACCAGATTGGCAACAATGTGCAGGCCGTTGTGACGGGCAGCACCATTACGAGCAGCGGCAACATCGGTGTACTGGCAGACGGCAAAGAAAACCTGACGAACTTTGCCGGGACCGTGAGCGCGGCGCGGCGTAAGAATGCCGGTCTCGGCATGGGCGTCAGCTACAATGCCATCACGGGCAATACGGAAAGCACCGTGGAAGGCAGCACCCTGGAAGCACAGGGCCAGGAGACCGAAACGGTCGGCGACAAGCAGAAAGGCGTGGCTGTAAAAGCTTCCGGTCAGCATAATCTGGAGAGCGTGGCCCTGACGGCCGGTCTGGCCGGCTCCGACAATGTGGCCGTGGGCGCAGCCGGCACGGTGACCGTCAACAACATTGGCGGCACCACCCGGGCGGCGGTGACTAATACGGACATCAATAAAAATCTCGATAACAGCACGGCCGACGACGTGGCCGTACAGGCTGAGGATGTGACGAAGAGCGAAAGCCATGTGGGCTCCCTGTCCGTGGGCATCGGCGCCGATGGCGGGGCCGGTGTCAGCGCGGCTTCGGATACCCTGCTCCTGAGCCGGAATACGGCTGCGGAACTGAGCGGCACGGATACGGCGAAGAAGACCGTCAACGGCCGGAATGTGGCTGTAACGGCGGATCAGCAGTCCACGGTGGTCACCAACGCGGACGGTGTGGCCGGGGCTGGCGGGGTCTACGGTGCAGGTGCCGCAGCAGCAACGGCAGCGGCCACCAGACTGGATGGCTCCGTTACCGCCACCATGAAGAACATCACCAGCACCAACAAGGGGCTGGAAATCTCGGCCAAGCACGACCATAAGACCACTTTGGTCAGCGCTTCGGCAGCGGTGTCGGCGGCCATGGTTTCCGGTGCCGTGGGAGCTGGCGTGGGCGTGGTCAACGATGACTTCACCACGGATGCAGAACTTGTGGACAGCACGGTTGCGGCGAAGAAAGACAGCAGCCTGAGCGATTCCGGTTCCGTGAATGTGGCGGCGAACAGCAGCACAAGTGTGACCACAGTGGTGGCCGGCGTGTCCGGTTCCGTGGGGCTGCGGCTTCGACGATTTCCGTCAACAATGTGAACAGCCAGACTTCGGCAGTGGTGGACAACAGCAAAGTGACGGCCGATCAGGACTTCACCGTGGACGCCCACAATAAGGTGACCACGAAGTTCAATGCGGCCAGTCTCGGTGCAGGCGGTGCCGCCATTGCTACGGGCGTGGGTGTGAACACCATCGGCACCTCCACCCTGGCCAAGGTGAACCAGAGCACCGTCACGGCCCGGAAAGCGGCTGTTGCCTCCCGGGAAGAACTGGACGTGGATCAGAACCTGGTGGGCGCCACAGTAGGTGGCCTGGGCATCAATGCCAACGTGATGGTGACCTCCATCGGCACCAAACTGGCGGATACCTACGGCAGCAGCGATAACAAAGGGGCTTCCTTTGATACCGCCGCTGTGCTGCAGAAGGCCAATACGGCCCTGGATGCTCAGAAGACGGCCACTGCCGATGGCACTACAGCCAGCAGTAAGGTGGTCAAGGACACCCTCCACAATACGGATACGGGCGTCAAGAGCACCGATGCTTCCGGCGTCACCGCTTCTTCCGGCAAGAGCGATGCCAAGGGCACCCAGGTGGCGGTGACGAACGCTGCCATCACCACGGCAGATACGCTGGACCTCAGCGCGGATCGCAAGACCGATGCCCAGATTACGGCGGCTGCGGCCAGCCTGGGCAGTGTGGATCTGAGCGCCACGGTAGCGGTCCTGGATGCGAAAAAGGATGCCGGCGTCACCGTCAGCGGCAGTACCCTGACCGCTGGCAAAGACCTGTCCGTCCTGGCTGAACAGAGCGGGACCACCGGGATCACGGCCTACCAGGGCAATATCAGTGCCCTTGCCGGGATCAGTGCGGCCTATGCCCAGAGCAGTTCCAGCGGCAGCACGGCCATCACCCTGGATCAGAGCACGCTCAAGACAAAGCAGGATTCCACGGGCCATATCGCTGTGAAAGCCGAAGATACGGGCGCCACCAGCTCCAAGGTCGTCGGTGTGACCACCGGTGCCTTTGGCGGCGGGGCTCTGATCACCAAGGCCGATAACAAGAGCGGGACGGGTGTGAGCCTGAAGGACAGCACCCTGAGCGGACAGAAGGATGTGGCTGTGACCAGCCGCAGAGCCAATACGGTTGCCGCCAGTACTACTGGCGGTGTGGTAAAGGGGCAGCGACCCTCCAGGGCGTGGTGGCCAGTGCTTCCGACACGGGCAGCAGCACCATTGCTCTCACCGGGAAGAACGCACTCAGCGGCGAGACCCCTGGAACTAACGGCCCAGGGACAGCCCCGGGTCAGCGCCGATGCCAAAGCCATAGGGGTTTCCCTGGTGGGCGGCGGCGCCTCCGTGGCCACGGCGGAAGCCGGCGGCACGGTGGCCCTGACGGCGGCAGAAGGATCCTCCTTCACGGCGGACAGCGTGGAACTGACGGCTTCTTCCGGCCAGCAGAGCGAAGAAACCAAGGACAGCAGCGGCAACACCACCACGGTCTATGACAATGCCAAGGCCGAAGCTGTAGGGAATGCCACGGCCATCGGCGCCAGTGTGGGAGTCAACAAGGCCAGTGCCAAACAGGCCACCACCGTAAAGGTGGACTTGGGGAAAGGCATTTACAAGACTGATTCCCCTGACGGTGAACGGGTCCAACACGGCGGCCCTGGATGCAGCAGCCAAAGGTGTCACCATTGGCGGTTACTTTGCCAGCGGCACCAACGAAACCGATCTGGACGGGCAGCTGACCACGCAAGTGACGGCGGCCGGCGCCGATACGGCCAGCAGCCTGGGGGATGTGACCCTGCGCAGCAGCGGGTACGGCGATCTGAAGGGCAAGGCAGACGGCAGCGGAGGGGGCTACATCAATATCAGCCCTGTGGCGGCCAGAGCCAATACGAACCTGACCACGGATACTCGGACCAGTGTCAGCGGCAACTGGGAGGCTTCTTCCCTGACGGCCAGCGCCACCAACAGCGATACCCTGGATGTGACGGCCAATTCCCTGACGGCTGCTGTCCTGAACGGCAGCGGTACGGAAGTGGATACCACGGTAAGCCACAAGGCCCAGACCGATGTGACGGGCAGCGTGACCACCAGAGGCAGCCAGGCATACACGGCGGCCAACGAAGTGAACCATGCTGTGGAACTGAAGGGCAACGGCTATGGCGGGGCCACCGTCAATGCCAACTCCATGACTAGCAATCTGGGTATGCCGCCAAGGTGAACTTGGACAAGGCCACCCTGGCTGCCACCGGTGAAGGAGCTCCCTGACGGCAGAGGCCGGTACCGGCGGCACCATGACCTACCTGAACCAGCTGAAAAGTGCCGGTGTCATCCCTTGTGACCGTGGCCAAGAGCACGAACACGGTGAACTACGACAACGGCGTCAGTGCCACCGATTCCACCCTGACCACGGGCAAGGCCGACCAGGACATCACCCTGGCTGCCAATGATGAGACCACAGCTTCCTTCAAGACCGTAGCCGATACCCAGGGCGGGGCCGTGGGGGCTGCTTCGAGTGAGTCCGAAAACAATCTGATCCGCTCCAACAAGATCGCTCTCAGCGGCGGCAGGCTGGAAAGCATGAATGATGTGAACCTGTATGCCGGCGCTGATGCGGCAGGGCTTCGTTCCATCCTCAACTACAATGTTGTCGCCGATGCCTACAATAAGACGGCCATCCCGCTTTCGACCAATCCCAAGATCAACAACGAAATGTCTCAGGCCAACCAGGTCGACCTTGACGGCACGGTCCGTTCCGTCCGCCACACGAACCTGAAAGCCGGCAAAGGGCTGACCACGGTTGCTGAGAGCGCCCGCGAGTACAATGTCTACACGGGCACCAGTGGCACGGGCTCCCTCACCTCGACGTCCCTGGGTGAGCAGGCGGGCAGTGAGCAGACGGAGAACAAGGTCCATATCGGTGCCAACGGTTCAGCCACGGCCGGCATCCATACGGATCTTGATGTGACCATTGATGGAACGGCAAAATTCCAGGACGATGGAACGAATGCAACCATCTCGGGCATTGGTATCACGATCAATAAGGGGGCAGATTGGTACAAACCTGAAGATATCACGATCATGGGCGTTACCATCAAGAATAATCTGGCCAAGCGCTATCGCGAACTGAACGACCAGATCACCCAGTATTCTTCTGACTCCAATGAATACAAACTCATCAAGGCAGAACTCGATGGAATGCGCAGCCAGATGATCGAGAATGGCTTTATGGGTAAGGAGGACAGCTTTGTCTCCGATGATGAGCGGAATGTTGCGGCAGTAGCCTTGCCGGATGCCGTCGTATCGGGCGTCAATGTCGTCATCGACGCCGACAGCGTCGAGGGCAATGGCAGCCTGGCGGCCAAGGGCGCCAACCTCATCAATATTGAGAACAAGAGCGACCTTTACATGCAGGTCGGCGATGTGATCATCAAGGACAAGGGTGGTCAGATCCTCTATAATGACAGCCTGATCAAGAATGCTGCGGAATTTGGAAAATACCAGGGTACCGTGACCAGTTCGTCTTTGGACAGCAGTCCGGAAATCGTCATCAAGAGCTCTGGTCCGGTCCGCGATACGACAAGTCCGGATATCGGCATTGTCGGTACAGTCCAGAACAGCGAAGGCAAAAGTGACGGTTGAGAATGTCAATGCCAATATCTTTGTCGACAGCGATGCCACCATCAGCGGCAGAGATGTCGTCATGAAGGCACCGAAGGGATCCATCACCCAGTTCAGCGATGGCTGGCTCATGGTGGGGACCGACCCGATCACGCGCTATCAGTTCAATGACAGCATTGCTGGGAAAATCCAGACTTTTCTTCTCGCAGAATGTCATGAACTATAGCTTTAAATCCTATGAGGAGTATCTCAATGCCTTACTTGGTGGATTGTGGTCCTATGACGAGTATGACGATAAAGGAAACCGTAAAGTCTACTCAATTGGTTTTCACATATGAAGAGTTCAAAGATGTTTGTGCCAGAGCAGAAGCGAAGCCTGGTTCTATTAAAATCAATGCTGCAGTATCGAACCTGGGCTTTACGAATGATGAACTGGATACAATACTGGCGGCTAAGCATGCGGCGCAGAAGGACTCTGGTGCTGGTATCCAGGCCGGTCAGAATGTCTATCTCTACGGCAAGAACGTAATCTTGGACGGTCTTGTCCAGAGCGGCTACGACACTTATAAGACAGCGCTTTCTGCAGGTGTGGATTCGGATGCAAGCCGCGTCACCCTGCTGGATCAGCAATGGCAGAAGAACAAGGTATCGCTGAAGGACGACCAGGTCCTGGCAATGAACGGTATCTGGTCAATGGCGGCGGTTCGTATTACAATGCAGACCGCGGTGTCTGGGAGTATGAGGTCAAGGTCTACTACAATCCTTCGACGCAGAAACTCCTGACGGAAAGCGTCAATCCGGGCGGCGGCAAGATCTACATCACCGGCGCATTGGCCAGCACGACGGGTACGGGGCGCCTGGTGGCCATGGACGGCACGCCGACCATCTCGATTGACACGACGCAGGTCAGCCGCGACCTCAGCGTTGGCACCATCCGCAATCAGGAGTCGGACGGCCTGATCAGCATCAAAGATACCAACAAGAATACCTTGACGGAATACCGGAACAATAACGGTGTGATTACGGCTGAAACGACGCCGACGGATGGTCAGGGCACGAGTACCTCCAATACGTATGACGCCGGCAGTGTGGTGTATCAGCCGACTGCCCAGACCATGAAGTGGACGGGCGGTACCTCTGGTGATGAAACCGTCGAGAAGAAAGCGTACACCAAGAATTTCACGCTCTGGTCGCTGGTCAAGTACCGTACGACCGATGAGTTCCTCAAGAGTATCGATACCTCGACAGGCAAGCTGGAAACGACGACTTCGTACCTTCCATCCGGCACGCTGCTGGGGCAGAGTACCCTCATAACGTCTGGCGGACAGACGCCGGAGTATCAGATTTCCACGGCTAAATACAGTGGGACGAAGACGTACAGTGAAGTCGTCGAGACGAAGAAGTATAATAACTGGACGCATTTCGCCGGGCAGATTACCTATAGCTGGACAGAGACGACACCGAGTTCTACCAGCAGTACGTATTCCATCCAGGCGGACAAGCCCATCGGCATCAGCTTCCTGCAGGGAACGGATGACGCCATCACCATTGCAGGCAGCAAGAATGTTGACTTGACCGGCAGCATCACTTCCGCCGGCAATGGTGGGACGGTGACGCTTACCAGCCAGAAAGGCGGCATCGAGGGCCAGAATGGGGCAGTCATCAACACGGACAGCCTGACGGCCAGCGCTCTGCAGGATATTTCCCTGAATCACAGTGCACTGGGTGACACTGCCAATATCAGCCTGGAAAGCGACCAGGGCAGCGTAAGCCTGCTTTCGGGCAATGGCAATCTCAATATCAAGGAAGCCAGCGCCCAGAACGGCGATCTCTACCTGCGGGCCGACGGCAATCTGCAGTCGGGCGCAGTACTCATGGGCAACCGCATCGACCTCGTCAGCAAACGGGGGGCCATCACGGCGGATGTGGCGGCAGCGACGAACCCGCTCGACAGCGATCCCCTGTCGGCCAGCATCAATGCCCAGGCGGAAGGGAATATCACTCTTGCCAATAACAATGGCAATATGCGGATCGGTCACATCATTTCCAATAGTGGTGATGTAAGCCTGACCACCAACGGCAGTTTTGAAGACGCTGTGGGTGACGGGACTCTTTCGGGCAGCTCCGACAAGATGGCTCTCTGGAAGGAAATGGGCCTTGTGAGTGATGCCGATGCTGATGACAGCCGGACGGCTGCAGCGGCGGCTTCCAAACAGGAACGTCTCGATGCCCTGAACATCCAGGGCGCAAAGCTGGCAGCGGAAAGCAGGAGCAACCATACCCTGGCTGACTACAAGGCAGAGGCTTCCGCCTATGCAGTGTATGCAGCAGGCAGTGAAGAACTGCAGGCTGCCAAGAAAGCCTATGAGACCAAAGTCAAAGCTCTTAAGAGTGAAGCGGCTGCCATGACGGAAGAGGAACGCCAGGCTGCTTTTGACGAAGCGTCCAAGCCTTATGATGAAGCACGCAAGGCTTATTTCGAGGGCAAGGGTTATTCGGCAGAAGAACAGGATTTCATCCTGAACTACAGTGAAGTCAATGGCAGCGATGCCTACGGCTGGAACCGGAACGACCTGCTTTTACGCCATCCAGGACAGTGTGCTCAACGCTTCGCCCAAGGATGAAGTGGTAATGGTGACCACCCCCCAACATCAAAGGGAAGAATATCACCCTGAATGCCGGAAAGAACATCGGCGTGGATGGAGCGGCCAGGGAAATCGCCTATGCGGATCTGAACAAACTGGAGAACCTCCAGATCCTGTCCCAGGCCAAGGCCGGGGATCTGACCTGGAACGATACCAGTCTGACGGTCCGGCAGCAGCCCGTCACTCTCCAGCTGAACGGCGGAAAGGTGACCCTGAACGCCAACAGCAGCAACACGGCCGGGGCAGGCAGCATCTATCTGGCCGGGGTGAAGGATACGGCCCTGATATCACCGGGAAGATCAGCACCAGCGCCGATGTGAAGCTTATGAGCGACAAGGGCGTGAAGATGGAGGAAGGCGGCATCACCGCCCGGAATCTGACCATCACCGGTGGTACCGGTGATATCGGCAGCAGTGCCCACAACATCCTGACCAATCTGAGCGGCAGCCTGGATGCCCGACCCAGGGCAACCTGTACCTGCACCAGACCGGGCTGGACAACCGTGGGGCCCAGGCTCTGACTCTCCAGAGCGTAGCCGGCAGCGTGGTCAACCTGAGTGCCGATGCCGGCATGAAGATGACCACCGAAAACGGCAAGACCAGCGGCTACATCAACGGGGACGAAGTGAACCTGGTTTCCTCTGACGGCAGCCTGGGCCTTGCAAACGATGGCCTGCGGGTGAAGAATACCGGTGTACTCAGCGCCGACGCCGAGAAGGGCAATATCTACCTGAGCGGCAAGGATGCGGGTACCCTGACTCTGGCCAACGTGAAGGGCAAGGACGAATTCGTCCTGACGAGCGAAGGCACGGTGAAGGCAGGCCGGGAAGCTGCAGACGGCGTGACGGCTGTGGACAGCCAGATCAAGACTGCCAGGAAAGTGACGCTGGATGCGGCCGGTTCCATCGATCTGGCCAAAGGCAGCCTGACCACGGATACCCTGGCCCTGAAAGCTTACGGGACACATCAGCCAAAGTGCGGGCCATGCCATCACGGCACCCACGGTCAGTCTGGATACGGTTTCCGGTATCGACCTGAAGAGTGGGGCCGAGCTGATAACCAGAAAGTCTTCAACGACTTCCAGAACGTGACCGTGAAGAACGGCAGCGATGCCACCGATGTGATCATCGGCAGCGGCGGCAGCCAAGACCTGACCGTTTCCTTTGACACTGACAGCAAGGCAAAAGAATGTCACCGTTCGCAACTACAAGAACGGTGCGGTGAACAACCTGACCGTCAACGGGCCGGTGACGGTGGCAGAAGGCATCAGTCTGATCAACGACGAGGCTGATCTGAAGACTACGGGAATCCTCACCGTAGGCAGCGGTCGGCTCCATGAACAGGCAGCCGGGGCCCTGGAGAATGAAGAAGACAGCCTGACCGGGGACGACATCATCCTGAACTCCACCAAGGGCATGATCAACAAGAGTCTGATAGCCACCCACAAGGTGGAATTGACGGCGGCCAATGATATCCTCAACCAGGGCATCGTGCAGGCAGGTACCTCTGTGAGCATGAAATCCGATACCGGCAGCATCACCAACAAAGGCGATGTGGAAGCCAAAGGCGGCGATGTGACCATGGGTGCAAAGACTGACCTGCACAACCAGGGCGTGGTGAAAGCCAGCCAGGATGTGGGACTGACTTCCGGTCAATCCATGGCCAACGAACAGGCAGTGACCGCTGGTTGGAACCTGAAGATGAAAGCCGGCACGATGCTGACCAACAGCGGCGGCCTGACCGCTACCAACGGTTCCATCGAACTGACAGCCCAGAAGGAACTCCTCAACCAGGGCGCAGTACAGGCAGGTACCTCTGTGACCATGACCTCCGCTGCCAGCAGTATCACCAACAAAGGCGATGTGGAAGCCAAAGGCGGCGATGTGACCATGGACGCAAAGACCGACTTGGGTAACCAGGGTGCGGTAACGGCCAGCCAGAGTGTGGGACTGACTTCCGGTCAATCCATGACCAACGACAAGGCCGTAACGGCCAGTCAGGATCTCACCATGGACGCCGGTACGACGCTGACCAACGGCGGCGGCCTGACCGCCACCGACGGTTCCATCGAACTGACAGCCCAGAAGGGCCTCCGCCAGAACGGCAATGCCACGGCGGGCAGCAGCATCACCATGGATAACCAGCAGGACGGCAATCTCGTCGTAACCGGGGATGTCCAGAGCGGTACGGCTGCAACCATCAAGAACCAGAATGGCGATGTGACCATCGACGGGCAGGTGGAAGCGAAGACGGGTGACGCCACTGTGAAGACGGGCAGCGGCGATGTGCTGGTGAAAGGGAAACTGGAAGCCGAGCGATGCCATTCTCCAGTCCGACAACGGCAGTGTGACCATGGGCGGCAATGTGCAGGCCGGCCGGGGATCTCCAGGCCAGCACCCAGAACGGCGGCATCGTCTTCCAGGGCAATGTGGAATCCGGCCGGGATCTGACCGCTTCCGCCAGCCAGGGTGACATCACCTTTGACGGCAGAGTGGAGGCCGGCCGGAACCTGGATGCCCGGACCCAGCAGGAAGGTACCATTACCTTGCGGCAGGATGTGACCGGCGGTGGGGACCTCCGGTTCGCCACCAACGACGGTTCCATCCGGTTCGAAGGCAATGACTCCCAGAAGGTGGAAGACATCCATGTCACCTCCAAAGACGGGGGATGTGTCCATGACCATCACCGGCAGAGGCAATATGGAAGACAGCCACCGCCAGACTGGCGGCGACCGGGCTGTGGTGGAAGCCGGCAGCGGCAACATCACCCTGAAGCATACGGGCGTGGGCGACGTTGATCTGTATTCCCTGCTGGCTGGAAAGAAGGCCGGCGTGGAAGTGGGAGACGGCAGCCTGTACCTGGATACCATCAACGGGGATCTGATCGCGGTTTATGTGAAGAATCCCCAGAAGACCACGGCCATCGAACATATGGAAGCCTAAGGCAGCCGGCTGTCCCTGTCCGGGTCTACCATCCATGTGGCGGAAATCAGCCAGAGACCGGGCGCCAGCAGCACCCTGACCCTGGATGTGGACGGGGCCGATCAGGCCGCACCGGTGGAAAGCCTGACCATCGGCGACATCAAGGCGGCCCATGGGGGTGCGGATTCCGCACCTGTGGGTCCGCAACGGTGCCGTGAAGACCAGCCAGGGGACGCTGCAGCTGGATAAGCTGTTCGTACTGGACAAGGCCACCTTCAGCAACGGCACCATGATCACCGATGTGTTCGTGGACCACCCCGCGCACCGATGAACGGGTGCACAGTGTGTACTGGATCAACACGAAGCTGGGCCCCCCAGGAGAACCTGAGCCAGTGGCTGGCTGAGGCAGGCCGGGGCGGCCGGTGGATGTACCTGCTGTTCGACCGGCAGGGTCACACCCAGTTCAGCAACGGCAACCTGGTGGATCTGGATCCTCACAACTACGTGTACAACCAGCGGTACAGCGAGACCAACTGGACCCGTACCATGGAAGACCGGGACTTCAGCAACTTCTGAACTCCCTACTTCCATCCGGAACTGACTTATTCCAGCCGGTATGATCTGGTGGATGGGTCCCAGGCGGTATCCCAGCCGGCCAACGGTGAAATCACCGTGGAAGAAGTGTAAGGAAAAGCAGCGGAAGCAGCCCCAGAGGCTTACCGGGCCGTGTCGCCCGGCAAGCCTCTGGAGAACTGGAAAAGGAGAATGTATGAACCCCAAAGCCCAAAGTTTCCAGGACTACCTGGACAAGGAAAAAACTGAAAGACTTCACCCTGGAGGAAATCTCCGGGAAGATCTGAAAACCTGTGGTGTTCCGGTCCCACCTGGCCCTGAAGGAGGCCCGGCTGCCGGTAGTGGTGGTCTGGGACCTGAGCATCTACGGCATGGTGCGGATCCTGGTGGCCCAGAAGGCCCTGAAAAGACCAACGAAACCGCCCTGCTGAAGCAGATCGATGAAACCAACCGGAAATACAAAGCCTTCAAGTATTATCTGGATGAGGAAGGGAACCTGGTGCTGGATGCCTGCATCCTGTGCCGGGGGCAGAAAGTGGACGGCGAACTGGTCTACATCCTGTTCAACACCCTGGGCCAGCATCTGGAAGAGGCCTACGGACAGTGGATGAAGGTGGTGTGGGGATAAGAAAAAGGGGGTGTTGCACGTTCTGTGCAACACCCCCCCTTCTTCTGGTCACGAGCCGTGAGCCGTGAGTCGCGGGCTTGTTGGTACAGAACGGAAATCCAGTTTTGCAGTTTCCCGTCGATGAAATGTCCAGATTCCCCGATGAAAACAAGGGCGTATCTTGCGTCCAGGGGCAGCAATTGTTATAATAGTCTTGTTATGCGGTTGTAGCTCAGTTGGATAGAGCATCTGCCTCCTAAGCAGAGGGTCGCGCGTTCGACTCGCGCCAATCGCACCATGGCAATGAAAAAGGACTGGGAAGGAAATCCTCCACAGTCCTTTTTGGTTTTTACCGTACTGCCGGTGTGGTCATCTTGTACGGATCCAGCACGGATTCCAGCTGTTTGTCGGACAGGTAGTGGCGCTGCCGGGCCAGTTCCACCACAGGGATGTTCTTGGCCAGGGACTCCTTTGGCCAGCCTGGCGGCCTTGACGTAGCCGATGTAGGGACTCAGGGCCGTGACGATGCCAGCGCTCATCTTCAGCAGGTGCTGGCAGTGCTCCCGGTTGGCGGTGATGCCTTCCACAGTTGATCCGCAGGGTATCAGCGGCTTCCCGCAGGGTGTCGATGCTCTGGAACAGGGAATAGAATACCACCGGTTCAAAGGCATTCAGCTCCAGTTGTCCGGCTTCCACGGCCATGGCGATGCAGGTGTCGTTGCCTACGATCCGGAAAGCCACCTGGCTGACCACTTCCGGAATCACCGGGTTCACCTTGCCGGGCATGATGGAGGAGCCGTTCTGCCTGGCCGCAAGCAGGTTGATCTCTTCCAGGCCGGTCCGGGGACCGGAGGACATGAGCCGCAGGTCGTTGGAAATCTTGGACAGGGCGATGGCACAGTCCTTCAGGCTGCCCGAAACGGCGGCAAAACTGTCAATGTTCTGGGTGGCATCGATCAAATCGGCGGCCTGGGTAAAGGAAAATCCGGTCAGCCGGGAAAGGTCTTCTGCAATATGACGGGAATAGGACGCAGAGGCGTTTACTCCCGTACCGATGGCAGTACCTCCCATATTGATGGAAGTCATTTCTTCAGCGGCGGAACGGATCCGTCTCAGACCACGTTCCAGCGCGGTGGCATAGGCCTTGAATTCCTGGCCCAGCCGGATGGGAACAGCATCCTGCAGCTGGGTGCGGCCCATTTTCAGCACGGAATCGAATTCCACGCCTTTCCGGGCAAAGGCTTCTTTCAGGGCCTGCAGGCTCTTGTACAGGTCCTGGAGCAGGAACAGGACTGTCAGCTTGCCGGCGGTGGGAATCACATCGTTGGTGGACTGGCCCCGGTTCACATCATCGTTGGGATGTACCAGGGTGTAATCCCTTTTTCGCCTCCCAGCAGTTCGATGGCGATGTTGGCAATCACTTCATTGGCATTCATATTGAGAGAGGTACCGGCACCGCCCTGGATGGGGTCCAGGATGAACTGATCCAGGTACTGGCCTGCCAGCACTTTGTCACAGGCAGTTATAATGGCGTCCGCCTTGGCAGGCTGCAATGTGCCAGCCCGACGATTGGCTGTCGCACAGGCTTTTTTGATCAGGGCCAGGCTTTTGATCATCGTCGGATGGGTGGATTGACCGGTAATATAAGAAAATTTTCGTGGGCACGCAGGGTTTGCACACCATAATAAGCGTCCGCGGGGACGTATTTCTTACCGATAGAATCACTTTCCAAACGTTCGAGCTTTTGCTGACTCATTGCCATAATCCTCCTTGATTTTTCTTTATAGCCCGTATTATAGCACTTTTCAACGAACAATCAATATATAAAATTATATAAAGTTCAATAAATAACGAACGATCCGGGAAGGGACGGAAGGAACGGAAGGAACCTGTTTACTTTACCTAACCGGGTTTAAAATTAAATTTTGCTTAAATCCATGAAAATATGCAAACTTTATCTTGTTTTTGCTTTTTTTCTTCATAAAATACGATATACTTAAATTATTATGTGTTTATGATGTATTTCTGCAGGATATACAAGGTAACAAAAGATTTTAGGGGAGTCATGAACATTGTCATGGAATTGGCGCTGATCTTTGGCGTCTGTCTGATCGGTATCGGGATTGCGGCCCTGCTGCCCTTCATGGTACCTTACAGTGTGATCAGCCTGCTGGTGCTGACATTCCTGTTCTATCGGAAATGGCTGCGGCCGGAACAGGTGAAGGATGCGGGTGGATTTTTCATCCGAAATATGGGGATCTTCTTTGTACCGGCGGTAGTGGGGACCATGGAATATGTGGAAACCCTGAAGAATTATCTGGTACCGTTCCTGGTGATTACCCTGGTGACCACGCCGCTGGTCTATTTCGTGGCCGGCTGGACGGTCCAGCTTTGCCTGTACTTTCGGAGGAAAGGAGAGCATCATGCCTGACGCTTTTACCCGTACACCCTTCTTTGGCCTGACCCTGATCTTTGTCTGCTGGGTATTGGGGGTCAAACTCCAGAAAAAGACCGGATGGCTGTTGTGCAATCCGGTGCTCACTTCATCCCTGATGATCGTGGTGATCCTGACCGTATTGGGGGTGCCCCTGAAACACTTCAATGCAAGAGGTTCTGTGATTACCATGCTGCTGGGCCCGGCTACGGCGGTGCTGGCCCTGAATATCTATCAGCAGCGGAAGGTCCTGCAGGAGAACTTCCTGCCGGTACTGGCGGGCTGCGTCATGGGCAGCCTGGTGAGCATTGTGGCGGCACTGACCCTGTGCCATCTGTTCGGGACCAATTCGGTGTTTTCGGCCTCCATGCTGCCCAAGAGCGTGACCACGGCCATTGCCCTGGGAATCTCGGAAAACGGGGGCGGCATTCCGGGCATTACCGCCGGGGCCGTGGTGATTACGGGCATCGAGGGAGCCGTGATCGCTCCCTACCTGGCCAAACTGTTCCACCTCAAGGATCCGGTGGCTGAAGGGGTGGCCATCGGTGCCTGCAGCCATGCGGTAGGGAACCAGCAAGGCCCTGGAGATTGGAAAGATCCAGGGGGCCATGAGTTCCATTTCGTTGTGCGTATGCGGAATCATCACTACCGGATTGGCTCTGATTTTTATGTAAATAAAAGACAGGAAGGGAAAATTTGATTTTCCTTCCTGTTTTTTATTGCTATCTGGTAGGATTTTCGATAAAATAAACATAATTATGCAATCTTGATGCATAATTCGCGGTATGACTGGGAACATAAGGAGAAACAGTATGGATCAAAAGGAAATACAACTGAAAGCCCTGGTGGAAAAATACCGCCAGGATATGCTGGATTTCTGGAAGGAACTGATCGACTTCCAGGCCGGCAGCAGGGAAAAAGAACGGATGCAGACCCTGATGGAAAAAGTGGCCGCCCGGCTGGAAAAAGAGGGGATGGAAACGGAATTGCTGGATACCGGGGCTGTACCTCTGCTCCAGGCCTGGGTGGGTAAAAATCGCCCCGGCAAACCCATTCTGCTCAGCGGGCATCTGGACACCGTGTTTCCCGACGGCAGCTATCCGGAGGAGGCCTTTACCCTGAAGGACGGGAAGGCGTATGGCCCCGGGGTCTGCGATATGAAGGGCGGCATCGTCATGGCTGTGTACGTGGCCAAGATCCTGACGGAAGCCGGCTATGACCAGCATCCTCTGAAGCTGGTGTTCGTGCCGGATGAGGAAATCACCCACCAGGGGTCCCGGGTGGCCGATATGCTGGTGGAACAGTCCAAAGGCTGCCTGTGTGCCTTTAATTTCGAGACGGGCCGCATGGACAACTGCCTGACCGTGGGCCGGAAGGGATGCATGGATGTGTGGATCACCGTCCATGGCAAGGCGGGCCATGTGGGGAACGCCTACGCCACTTCTGCCAATGCCATCGAGGAAATGGCCCACAAGATCATCGCCCTGCGGGCCCTGACGGATCTGGAAAAGGGACGGATCGTAAGCACGGATATCATCTCCGGGGGGACGGTCTCCAATGCGGTGGCTGATACCTGCCGCATCGAAGTAGACTGCCGCTATGATTACAATGAAGACAAGGACAGACTGCAGGAAGCCATCCGGGCCCTTTGTGCCGAGACTCATGTCCCGGGCACTGCCACGGAAGTGGAATTCCCGGCTTCCATGCCCGTGTTCGAGCGGACCGAGGGCAACGACAGGCTGCTGGCCCTGGTGAACCAGGTGGCGGCGGACTTCGGGATCCCGGCCTTTGGGGCGGCCCATCCCGGCGGCTGTTCCGATGCCTCCTTCATGGCCCAGGCGGGGATCCCCATTCTGGATTCCGTGGGGGTCCAGGGGGACGGTGCCCATACCCTCCAGGAATATGCCATCGTTGAAACCATGTTCGAACGGACACTGCTCCTGGCAGTGGCCATCTGCCGCCTGTAAAGGCAAGGGGGAGTTGTTATGACGGATACAAAGCAGGACACCGTGCAGAAGCCGGTGAACAAAAAAGTATCGGTACCCAGCCCGATCATCATCATTTTCTTCATCCTGATTTTGACGGCCATTGCCACCTACATCGTTCCCGCCGGGGTGTTCGACCGGGTGAAGGATGCCCCAGCGGCCGTATGGTGGTGGATCCCAACACGTTCCACTTCATTGCCAAACATCCGGCCAGCTTCTTTGACGTGTTCAAGGCAGTACCCCGGGCGTGAAGAGCGCCAGCAGCATCGTAGGCTTTCTGATGATCATCGGCGGGTCTTTGAACGTGATGGCCGTCACCGGTGCCATTGAAGGGGCTCTGGGCCATGTGGTGACCAAGGTGAAGGGACGGGAAATGCTCATGATCCCCGTACTGCTCACCATCATGACCTGCCTCAGCGCCTTTGCCGGGTGCAGTGAAGAGTACATTGCCTTCGTACCCCTGATTATGGCTGTCAGCTATGCCCTGGGCTTCGATTCCATCGTGGCCGTGGCCATGCCCCTGGCCGCTGTCAGCGGCGGGTACGGCGCCGGGGTGACCAATGCCTTTACGGTGGGCGTGGCCCAGAGCATTGCCGGGCTGCCCATGTTCTCCGGCATCGAGCTGCGGCTGGTGATGCTGGCAGCGCTGATTGTGATCAATGTGACCTACACCCTGTGGTATGCCCGGAAGATCAAGAAAAATCCGGAACAGAGCTATACCTACGATTATGACCAGCTGATCAAGGAAAGTATGGATCTGACCGCCTACGAAGGGGAAGATAAGTATATGACCGGCCGCCAGAAAGTGATCATGGGCGGGTTCGTGGTCACCATTGCCGTCATCCTGGTGGGTGTGGTGAAATACGGTTTCTATATGGATGAACTGGCTGCGCTGTTCCTGATGATGGGCGTATTCGCCTAAGATCGTGGGAAAACTGAGCATCAACGACTTCGCCAACGCCTTCATCGGCGGGGTGAAGAATATGGCCATGCCCTGTATGATGGTTTCCCTGTGCAAAGGGGGTCACCCCTGCTCATGGGCGACAGCAAGATCCTGGATACCATCATCCACTTCCTGGCTGGCGGCCTGAGCATGTTTCCCCAGTCTCTGCTGGGCTTTGGCATGTTCATCGTACAGGATGTGTTCAACCTGGTGGTTCCCTCCGGTTCCGGTCAGGCGGCCATCACCATGCCCATCATGGCGCCTCTGGCCGACCTGGTGGGGGATGACCCGGCAGGCTGCCGTACTGGCCTTCCAGATGGGGGATGCCTTCACCAACATGGTGACGCCTGCCAGCGGTACCACCATGACAGTGCTGACTGTGGCCGGTATCCCGCTGCGGCGCTGGTGGAAATTCGCCTTCCCGCTGCTGGGCCTGGAATGGATCTTCGCCTTTGTGGTCATGTGGTATGCTACCGTTACCAAGATCGGACCGTTTTTGAGTCAAAAGCTGTCGCCTGCAGGCGACAGCTTTTTGTTATTATATGCCGTACGTTTGTCCACAAAAATAAAAACATAAAAAAACTTGTTGACAAATTTCTTTGAAAGCGTATAATGATACCCATAACAAAACATCAGACAGTGTTGATTGGGAAAAGTACTTGTCCAGGCTGACATTCCAGAGAACCTGCCACTAGGTGCGAGGCAGGATGCACAGCGGAAAAGGAAAATCACCCAGGAGCTGCTCGCTGAAAGGATTACGAGTAAGCGGAGCCGGTTGACAGTCGTTATCCTGTCCGGCATTGGAAGGGGAAATCCGGAGATGCTTGTCAAGAGGTCGCAGTTGCGACAAAAAGAGTGGTACCGCAGAGCATAGCGCTTTGTCTCTTACAGGAGACAAAGCGCTTTTATTTTCTCCCAGGGAAGCCATCAGCCGTTTGATTTTTGCAAAATCCAAATCAATTGCATGGAGGGAATGGAAATGAATTTGTTGACAAAAAGTAAGTGGTTTCGTTGGGAAGAATCTGACCTGGCTGGTACTGGCCACCATCGTGGGCGGCTATTTCGTCCCGGGGGCCTTCTCCTGGTCCGTCCATTATACGGTGTGGCTGCTGGGCGTGGTGATGTTCGGCATGGGCATGACCCCTGCACGTTTCTGACTTCAAACTGGTGCTGCAGCGGCCGAAGGAAGTGCTGGCCGGTACCGTCTGCCATTATACCATCATGCCGCTGGTGGCCTTCGCCCTGACCAAGGCCTTCCACCTGAGCCCCGGATCTGGTAGTGGGCATGGTCCTCCTGGGCTCCTGCCCCAGTGGTACGGCTTCCAATGTCATGAGCTTCCTGGCCAAAGGAGATGTGCCTCTGGCCGTTTCTGTCACCACCGTTTCCACCCTGCTGGCTCCTGTGATGATGCCGTTCCTGGTCTGGGCCCTGGCCGGTGAATATGTGAACGTTTCCTTTGTTTCCATGGCGCTGACCGTCATGAAGGTCATCCTGGTTCCCCTGGTGCTGGGCCTGATGGTCCACAAAGTGGTGGGCGAGAAATTCCTGGCCCAGGTCCAGAAAGTACTGGTACTGCTGTCCGCTTTCGCTGTCCTGTCCATCCTGGGCGGTGTGGTTGCCGTCAACGGAGCCAAGATCGTGGCTCTGGGTGCCTTCATGGTGGTGCTGGTGCTCCTGCACAACCTGGCCGGGTTCGCCCTGGGGTATTTTGTGACCGGTAAACTGGGTATGGGCAAAGCCCAGCAGCATTCCGTAACGCTGGAAGTGGGAATGCAGAACGATGCCCCCTGGCCCTGTCCATCTGTGCGGTGTACTTTGCTCCGGCTGTGGCCATCCCCGCTGCGGTAGGGGCTGCCATCCATCAGATCACCGGGTCCTTCCTGGCAGGTCTGTTCGCCCGGAACATGGACAGATACGAAGCCAGACAGAAAGCGGCCAAGAAGCTGCTTGGCGTGGTTCCGGAAAGCTTATAGCTATGAAAAAACTCCCAATGTAGTACGATGCAATTGACCTGTCAGTCATGCAAAGTAAAACATTAGGAGGTGCACTACAATGCCAAATGGGCAAAGTAATGTTAACCATAGTTTAGCACACACAAGATGGAATTGTAAGTATCATATTGTGTTTGCTCCAAAGTATCGGAGAAAAGTTTTCTATGAAGAAAAAAGGTTGGCGATCAGAGAAATCTTACGACAACTTTGCTCATGGAAAGGGGTAGAGATTATCGAAGGAGAAATCTGTCCTGACCATGTGCATCTGTTAGTAAGTATCCCGCCCAAAATTAGCGTTTCGGGATTCATGGGATACCTGAAAGGCAAAAAGCAGTCTCATGATTTTCCAGAAGTTTGGAAATATGAAATTTGCTTACCGAAATCGCGAATTTTGGTGCAAGGGATACTATGTCGATACTGTCGGCAAAAATACTGTGGCAATTAAAAATTATATTGCCAATCAGCTGAAGCAGGATAGGGAAGCGGATCAGTTAAGTATCTTCGACCCCAGGGACCCGTTTACGGGTAGCAAGTAATCCTGTGCGTGGCTGACAGGCCAATTTTTTAACGTACTTGTACGTTGCCAGTAGTATTAGGGCTATGCCCGAAAAGGAAAAACCACCCGCTATGCGGGTGGATGATTATTTTCGCTAGCGTCAGCTGGCTTCCATCGGCTAGTGACTAGAGACTAGTGACGGGGTGTGAAAAAGCATTTTTTCACACCCCCCTTATTTTTTTTGACACTCTCTGCAAATTCCCAAAAACAGTGTCTGGTGATGGTGGATGAGGAAACCGGTCTTTTGGGCCACGTCCCGGTCCAGGTGATGGTGATAGGCGTAGTCCAGGTTCATCACCTTTCCGCAGCATTCACAGCGGAAATGGGCATGGGGGCGGGTATCCACATCATATCGCATGGCACCGTCACCCAAATCCACCGTCTGGAGCAGGCCCTGCCTGCAGAAAAAGTTCAGAGCCTGGTATATGGTGGCGAAACTCAGGGTGGGCATCCGAGCCTTGACCTTTTCGTAGATTTCTGTGGCCGTAGGATGTTCTTCCGCATTGGAAAATGCCCCGTAGACTTCCAGCCGCTGGGGGGTGATCTTCATGCCCCGTTCTTTCAGGAGCCGGGTCAATTCTTGTGGAGTCAGCATGGCGGGCCTCCTTATCAGTACTGAAAATTGTGGTTTATAATATTGAAGATATTTTAATAATAACTTTTAAAATATAAAATGTCAATGAACTTCCGTGGCTTTCCCGCAATTCCGGCAGCTATCGCCAAATGGGGACTCCTGTTCGCTTTTTGCTTGTGTTACAATAATAAAATATCGTAGGGGGAGTGTGATGGCAATGGCCAATGGACAGGAAAAAGAAATCAAATTGACTTCCACGAAGGCAGCCCGGAAAAAATTCTTCCAGCTGCCCCTGGTGAAGGAGAAAATCCTGGCGGGCAGCCAGCATACCCTGAAGCTGTGGAACCAGTATCTGGATACCCGGGATCGGAAACTGTCCCGGACGGGGATGGCCTACCGGATCCGCCGGACCAACGGAAAGGCCTTCGAGGCCACCATCAAGAGCCGGGGCGAGACGGTGAACGGGTTCTCCCGGCGGGCGGAGTATACGGTGCCTCTGGAACAGGCAAAGCCGGTGCTCCAGGGCTTTGCGCCCCAGGTGGATCAGAAACTCCAGACCCTGCTCCAGGAGGATGAGCTGCTGCCGCTGTGTACCGTGGAATTCACCCGGAAGGTGGCCCTGCTGCAGATATCCGCAGTGACAGTGGTGGAAGTCGCTGTGGATACGGGGACCATCAGGGCAGGGGGCAAAGAAGCTCTGATCGGGGAAATCGAACTGGAATTGAAAAGGGGCCAGGAACGGGAACTGCTGCGCTTTACGGCAGAACTGGCCCAGGCAATCCCGCTGCTGCCGGAGGAACGGAGCAAATTCAGCCGGGGGGGCTGGCTCTGCTGGACGGAGAAACACCCAAAGCAAAGGAAAAAATACCAGCGCCTTCCTGGACAGAGGATACGGATCCATTGGTCCTGTGGCGCAGTCTGGCCCGGAAGGCTGCCGGGACGGCTCTGGATCTGCTGGTTCCCCGGATGGATGAGGCATTCGATGCCCAGGGGGATGCTGGCCACCCTGCGGCAGCTGGGAGGCCTGTGGCTGGTGGGGCAGGACTTTCTTTCCCGGAATACCTGGAAAAAGGGAAGGACTTGCTGGCCGGACTTCAGGAACAGCTGGAACCCATGGCCTGCCTGACCGGACTTTCCGATGCCAAAGCCAAGCCATTCCCGGAGGAACTGTTACCCCTGGAGCCGGGCCGGAAGTGGCTGGAGGATCGGTGGGTGGCCGCCGCCCAGAAAGCGGCGGAGGCCTGCGGGAAAGAAGTGCGGGCCTCCCTGTGGCAGCTGCTGTATCTGTGTACCCTGGCTCATAAAAAGACAGAAATTCCTGCCCTGGATGTTTTGCTGCAGCGGCAGTGGAATGCCTGGCAGCAGGAGGAGCAGCTGCTGGCGGATGCAGGAAATCCGGATCCCTGGGAGAGGAAAGACCAGATGGAGAAACTGGAAGGACTGCTGGCCCCTGACCCGGGGCCTGGGGGAGAAACGGCTGCAAAAACGGGGCCGGGCCTATGAGAATCAGTGGTGGAAGCACTGCCTCAGCTATGCCCGGACCGGAGCCCTGGAAGAAGGAGCGGAACAGGTGGAGGACCGGGAATTGAGCCTATCCCTGGCAGCCCTGTGCGGCCAGGAGGGACTGCGTACAGAAAAACACCGGTCACGGGCCTGGGAAGCGGGGAAAGACTTTTTTAAGGAAGTGGCCAGACACAAGGAATGGTCCTGTCTCTGAAAAAAATCCAAAGAAAAAGTCAAAAAATCGAAAATACTATTTGACTTTTTTGACTTTTAACGTGTAGAATAAAACCCGGGAAGTGGAAAAAGGCTTCCCGGGCCTTGTTGTCATGGGCCCTGAAAAGAAGCAATGGTATCCATTTGATAGGGAAATGGATTTGGAGGTGTTTGTTATGCAGGCAGAACGCTTGAATGATGAAGTGAGAAGTTTGTTGGAAGCTGCCCAGCAGCAAGCCGTTATCAATTATAACCCGGAGCTGACTACGGTCCATCTGCTGTCCGCTATGTGCGGTCAGCCGGACGGGTTCTTCAAGTTTGTGCTGAAGAGCCTGAACGTGGATGAGAACCAGTTCAGCCGGGAAGTGGATCATCTGATCAAACAGATGCCCTCGGTGAAAGGTACGGACCAGCTGAGCATGAGCACGGGCATGGCCCGGGTGTTCGCTCTGGCGGAAAAGGCCGCCGGGCAGAACCAGGTGACGGCCTCCCATCTGCTGGCCGCCCTGTGTGAGGACAGGGGATACAGAAGTGGTGAATCTGTGCAGGAAGTATGGAATCACCCGCAGTGCCATCCGCGGCCTCATCGATAAATACGAAAACAACGGGGATGCGGACGAGAACCGCAAGACCCTGGAGAAATTCGGCCAGGACCTGACCCGGAAAGCCAGAGAGGGCAAACTGGATCCGGTAATCGGCCGTGATGATGAAATCCGTCGGACCATCGAGATCCTGTCCGTCGGAAAAAAGAACAACCCCGTACTGATCGGTGAACCCGGTGTGGGCAAGACCGCCATCGTGGAAGGCCTGGCCCGCCGGATCGTGGCCGGAACGATGTGCCGGAATCCCTGAAGAACAAGACCCTGTATGCCCTGGACCTGGCTTCTCTGGTGGCCGGTGCCAAGTACAGAGGGGAATTTGAAGAGAGACTGAAGAAAGTCCTGAAGATCGTGTCCGATTCCGCCGGCCAGATCATCATGTTCATCGATGAACTGCACACGGTGGTGGGCGCCGAAGCGCCTCCGAAGGCTCCATGGATGCCGGGAACATCCTGAAACCCATGCTGGCCAGAGGGGAACTGCGCTGCATCGGTGCCACGACCCTGAAGGAATACCGGAAATACATTGAAAAGGACTCCGCCCTGGAGCGTCGTTTCCAGCCCGTACTGGTGAAGGAACCCAGTGTGGAGGATACCATCTCCATCCTGAGAGGCCTGAAGGAACGGTACGAGGTCCATCATGGCGTACGGATCAAGGATTCGGCTCTGGTGGCTGCTGCTACCTTGTCCAACCGGTACATCAATGACCGGTTCCTGCCGGATAAGGCCATCGACCTGGTGGATGAAGCCGCTGCCCGTCTGCGGGTGGAAATCGATTCCATGCCGACGGAACTGGATGAAAGCCGCCGCAGGATGCTGCAGCTGCAGATCGAGGAACAGGCCCTGTCCAAGGAAGAGGATGAGGCTTCCAAGGCCCGTCTGGAAAAGATCCGGGAAGAACTGACCACCCTGAAGGCTGAGAATGATAAACTCATGGCCCAGTGGAAGGAAGAAAAGGGTGGCATTGCCAAAGTCCGTCAGGTGAAGAAGGAAATCGACAATGTGAAGAAAGAGATGGAAGAGGCCGAACGGACCTATGACCTGAACAAGCTGGCAGAACTGAAGTACGGCAAGCTGCCGGAACTGCAGAAACAGCTGGCTGGCCTGGAGAAGGCTGAGCAGTCTGACAAGCGCCTGCTGAAGGAAGAAGTGGACGAGGATGATATCGCCAAAGGTGGTCAGCACCTGGACGGGCATCCCTGTGAACCGTCTGATGGAAGGCGAAAAGAAGAAACTGGCTCACCTGCCGGAGATCCTCCATAAGAGAGTCATCGGTCAGGATGAAGCGGTGGAAGCGGTCAGCGAGGCCGTCATCCGGGCCCGTGCCGAAGCATCAAGGATCCCAACAAACCCATCGGCTCCTTCATTTTCCTGGGGCCTACGGGCGTGGGCAAGACCGAACTGGCCAAAGCCCTGGCCGAAGTGCTGTTCAATGATGAAAAGAGCATCATCCGGATCGATATGAGTGAATACATGGAGAAACACGAAGTGTCCCGTCTCGTCGGTGCGCCTCCAGGATATGTCGGCTATGAAGAAGGCGGCCAGCTGACGGAGGCTGTACGGCGTCATCCGTATTCCGTGATCCTGTTCGATGAAATCGAAAAGGCCCACCCGGATGTGTTCAACGTGCTGCTGCAGGTACTGGACGACGGCCGTCTCACCGATGGCCAGGGCCGGATGGTGGACTTCAAGAACACCCTGATCATCATGACCAGCAACCTGGGTTCCCATGAAATCATGGAAAAGAAGGGCAACATCAGCAAGGAGGAAGTCCGCAGCATGCTGATGAAGTTCTTCCGTCCTGAATTCCTGAACCGGGTGGACGATATCGTGGTGTTCAAACCGCTGCAGGAAGAACAGCTGAAGGACATTGTACGGCTGATCCTGAAACGCCTGGGCGACCGTCTGCACAGCCAGCAGGAACTGACGCTGACGGCTACGGACGAAGCGGTGGCCTATCTGGCCAAGGCAGGGTTCGATCCTGCTTTCGGTGCCCGTCCTTTGAAGAGACTGATCGTCCATACGGTGGAAACCGTGGTGAGCAACAAGATCGTCAAAGGCGAGATCCAGAGTGGCGATCACATCGAAGTGGTGCTTCAGAACGGGAATATCGACGTTGTGAAGAAATAAGAAAAATGCCTGGGAGAGCGATCTCTCAGGCATTTTTTTGATTTCCGGGCGGGGATCCGGCATAGCTATTCATTTGCTTTTCATTTGTCCCAGGTACAATGGTCTATACGATTGCATAAGGAGGCAGATCATGGTGAAATGGAAACTGTGCCTGGGTACTGGCCTTTTGTCCCTCTGCTGTTTTTCTGCAGGGGCTTTTGCTGCCGGGCATGTGGAAGATGTGGAAGCCATCTCTCAGGTCTATGGGGATGGAGAAAAGCTGGCAGAAGTCCAGCTCCGGTATGATGCGATCTGTTGGGCTCTTCCGTGACCGCGGAAGATTATGCCGTGCCGGGACGGACCGTGTCAAAAGCCTTCGTTTCGGCGGAACCGTATGGAAAGGCAGCGGAAAAAGGGCGCTATGTCCAGGTGGAACTGGAACCCCTTCCCCTGTCCGACCAGATGGTGGATTCCCATCCGGAAGACAAGCACAAGGCTCCTGTGGGGGTGGGAGGACCCCAGCTGGGGAGCCATGGAAATCCCCAGCCTCTGGTTCCTGTTACGGCCAAAATTAGCCAGAAGGGTCTGGTAAAGACGGCGGAGGGACGGCTGTACGGAGGAACCGGAAATGAGCAGTTCTCATACCCGCCAGCTGCTGATCGAAAAATTCACCCAGCACACCTTTACCGATCAGGATGGGAAAAAACTGCAGTACAATTTGTATGTGCCGGAAAAACTGGAAAAGGGCAAGGTGTACCCTCTGGTCCTTTTCATGCATGATGCGGGGACGGTGTCTCCGGCGGAATGTATATGATACGGTGATCGTGGATGACCAGTACCAGTACGGACCGGAACTGGATCGGACCATCCATCTGGTGGAAAGTCTGTCCAGCCAGTATCCCATTGATACCCAACGGATCTACCATACAGGGCAATCCATGGGATGCATGATCTCCATTGCCATGGATGTGAAGTACCCGGATTTCTTTGGAGCTTCTATCTGGTGGCCGAAGAAATGGAATCTCCAGGTGACAGCACCCTGGCCCGGCAGAACATCTGGGCCGTGGCGGCTGCAGGGGATCCGGGAGCCAAGCCCTCCATGGATACCATCATGGCCCAGCTGGATGCGGCCGGGGATCGGGTCATCGAGGAACCATCGCCCAGGATGCTCCGGAAACCCAGGTGGATCAGCTGACAGAACAAATGATCCGGCCTGGGTCCATGCCTATTACCTGCTGTACCAGGGGGTAGCCATCGAGTACCTGGCAGCATGCCTATGATATCACCCCGGACAAGGAGTGGATCTTTGAGCAGAAAA
>VOFI01000987.1_pt1 | contig 40000 bp, 42 predicted proteins | sample 5384131 | NCBI WGS metagenome assembly VOFI01 (sample SAMN12384728, study PRJNA508395) | human gut metagenome | isolation source: healthy gut H | host: Homo sapiens | reverse complement strand
CTGCTGAACCCACAGAAAGGTGTGGTATCCACAAAACAAAGGGCATCGTCCCAAAACAGTGAAGGAGGTCCCCAAGCTATGAAGATCACGCAAATCGACATCATGACCCCGCACATCCAGGAAAATCCCATGTGGCGTCCCATTCTCTGCCGCATCCACACCGACGAGGGCATCTACGGCGATGGGGAAGCGGCGCTGGCCTACGGTATCGCTTCCCCGGCCGCGGCGGGTATGATTCGTGACCTGGCGACCCTTATCATCGGTATGGACCCCTTGGACAGTGAAGTTATCTGGGACAAGCTCTACAAGTCCACCTTCTGGGGGCAGAACGGCGGCCCCGTGGTCTTCGCCGGCATCTCCGCGCTGGACATTGCCCTCTGGGACATCAAGGGCAAGGCGTTCAATGTGCCTGTCTACAAGCTGCTGGGCGGCAAGCGCCGGGACAATCTGCGCACCTATGCCAGCCAGCTCCAGTTCGGCTGGAGCGACCACGCCGAGACCCTGACCACACTGGATGAATACCGCGAGGTATCCAAGAAAGCGGTGGCCGAAGGGTACGACGCCATCAAGATCGACTTCTTTACCTATGCCCCGAGGATGGACGCCGTTATACGGATGAGGATTGCACCCGTCTGCTCTCCCCCAAGCTGGTGGAGGTGGTGGAATCCCGCGTGGCTGCGGTCCGCGAAGCCATCGGTCCCAATGTGGACATTATCATGGAAAACCATTCCCGTCCCGATGCGCAGTCCGCCGTACAGCTTGGCCGGGCAGTCCAGAAGTACAACATCTTCTATTTTGAGGAGCCCAATACTCCCAATCCCAAGACGGCCAAATTTATCAGCAGCAAGCTGTCCATGCCCATCGCCCATGGTGAGCGGGTGTACTCCCGCTGGCAGTATGCCCCCTTCTTTGAGGACCAGTCCATCCAGGTTATCCAGCCGGATCTGGGCAACTGCGGCGGCCTGACGGAGGGCAAGAAGATCTGCGATATGGCCTATGTCTACGATATCAGCGTCCAGGCCCACGTCTGCGCCAGCCCGCTCTCCACGGCGGTCGCGCTGCATCTGGAGAGCGTCATCCCCAATTTCGTGATCCACGAGCACCACACCAACAATTTGAAGCCCTGGAACAAGGAACTCTGCACCGTGGATTGGCAGCCAGTGGACGGCAAGTTCAAGGTGCCGGAGGGGCCCGGCCTAGGCTGTGAGTTTACGGACAAGGTGCTCAATACGGAGAACAAGATCATCGTCAAGTAAATAGTGAGAAATATGGACACGGCACTCCCGGAAGGGGGGAACCGCCCCTCTCCGGGAGTTTATCAATATGAGGAGGGGGAATTTATGGCGATCAAACTGGTCCGAGAACAACCTGGGCCCGGCACATTGGGGAAGCCCGAGCTCTATGCGCTGGCCATCGGCCAGGTCATCGGCGCCGGCGTTATCACCCTGGTTGTCCCGGCCATCAAAATGACTGGCTACTCCGCATGGCTGGCCTACTTTGCGGCCATTATCATGGGCTTCTTTATGATCCTGCCCACCGTGTTCGTTTCCTCCACGGTCCGCCTGGGAGGTGGCAACTACTCTATGCTGGCGGGCCTTGCCGGGCCGAACATATCAGGCATCTACGCCTTTATGTATCTGACGCAGTGCCTGTCCCTGTCGCTGTTCGGCTCCTCGGCCGCCGCATATCTGGGCGACATCATTCCCGCGCTCAGCAGTCATGGCGCCCGCATCGTAATCGGAGCGGCGCTGCTGACCTTCTTCTATGTAATCAACCTGATGGGCATTGACGTCATGGCCTCGGCGCAGAAGCTGATGACGTGGCTGCTCATCGCGGCGCTCCTCCTGTTTACGATTTTTGGCCTCGCAAAAATGAAGCTCCCGATCTTCGATTTCTCTGACCCGGAGTTCTTGACCCAGGGGTGGGGGATTCACTTCTCGGACGGTCAGATCTCCGGCGGCTTTGTAGGAGCAATGCTGCTGTTTGTTTATTCAACTCAGGGCTACTACATGACGACTGCTTATGGCGGTTCATCCAAAAATGCAAAACGGGACATTCCCTTTGTTCTGCTGATGTGTGTTCCCACGCTCTGCGTACTCTATGTGGGTGTCGCTATGGCCGGCGTGGGCTCCACCACTCTGGCGGAGTACGGCGAATCCACCACTCTGGTGGTAGCGGCGCAAAACCTGTTCCCCACCGTCCTGTTCTACTTCTTCATTATCGGCGGCCCCATCATGGCGCTGCTGTCCACCCTCAACTCCAGCTTTGCCTATAATTCCATCACCATAGGGACCGCCTGTGACGACGGCTGGCTCCCCAAAACCTTCGGCAAGAAAAACGCAAAGGGCGGCCGGGTCTGGATCTTGACCTATATGTATATCATCGGCATGATCCCCATTCTCTTCGGCCTGTCCATCACAACCATCACCAATATGGTGCAGCTCATCGGAGCCTGTTATGCCTTCCTGAACTTCAAGGCATATATCAGTCTGCCGAAGCTCTACCCCGATGCCTGGGCAAAATCCAAGTACCACGTCCCCAACGGCCTCTATTATTTCCTCTGCTGCGTCTCGCTGGCCGGCTTCTGCGTAACGCTCTGGAAGTCCTGCCTGTCCATGAGCCCCATCCTGGTGGGCATCAACATCACTGCTATCGTTGTTCTGGCTATCCTGGGCTTTGTACGAGGCAAGAACGGGATCTGGCCACCCTTATCATCGGTATGGATCCCTGGATAACGAAGTCATCTGGGACAAGCTCTACAAGTCCACTTTCTGGGGCCAGAATGGCGGCCCCGTGGTTTTCTCCGGCATTTCCGCACTGGACATCGCCCTCTGGGATATCAAGGGCAAATACTTCCGCGTACCCATCTACAAGCTGCTGGGCGGCAAGCGCCGGGACAATCTGCGTACTTATGCCAGCCAGCTCCAGTTCGGATGGGGAGATGTCTGTCGTGACAGCGTGGAAATGAGCGCGCCGCACAATGCGGCCACCATTGCCGACTATGTGGAGAACGCCAGGAAGGCGGTGGCCGAGGGCTACGACTGCATCAAAATCGACTTCTTTACCTTTGCCCCGGAAGACGGACACCGCTACACGGACGAGGATCGGACCCGCCTGCTGCCGCCGGAAAAGGTCCACATGATCGAAGAGCGGGTGGCAGCCGTCCGGGAGGCCATTGGCCCCGATGTGACATTATCATGGAAAACCATTCCTATCTCGATGCGCAGTCCGCCGTACAGCTTGGCCGGGCGGTTCAGAAGTACAACATCTTCTATTTTGAGGAGCCGAGCACTCCGAACGTCAAAACGACCAAGTTTATCTGCGATAAGCTGGCTATGCCCATCTCCCACGGTGAACGACTCTACTCCCGCTGGCAGTACGCCCCCTTCTTTGAGGATCAGTCGGTTCAGGTCATCCAGCCGGATCTGGGCAACTGCGGCGGCCTGACGGAGGGCAAGAAGATCTGCGATATGGCCTATGTCTACGATATCAGCGTCCAGGCTCACGTCTGCGCCAGCCCACTCTCCACCGCGGCTGCACTCCATCTGGAGGCGGTCATTCCCAATTTCGTGATCCATGAGCACCATGTTTTCAACCTCCACGAGTACAACCGGGAGCTCTGCACAGTGGATCTCCAGCCGGTGAACGGCCGCTTCAAGGTGCCGGAGGAGCCGGGGCTGGGCGCTGAGATCAGCCCGTGGGCAATGGAGCACTCCACCAAGTACACAGTGGAATAAGCAGGGATATAAGACCATAACAAAAATTTTAAGGAGGAACGCGGCATGAAAATCACAAGTGTTGAATGCTATCTGGGTGACAAGGGCCTCGGCGGCTTTGTCACGGTCAAGGTAAACACGGATGAGGGCATCAGCGGCTTTGGCGAGGCCGGGCTGGCCTACGGCAAATGCCCGAGGCCGCCTTTTGGCCAGTGTCAGGATTTTGCCAGAATGGTGCTCGGTATGGACCCCTTCAACACGGAAGAGATTTGGGAGCATCTGCACCGCCACACCTTCTGGGGCATGGGCGGCGGCGTCGTGGTGACATCTGCCATGGCGGCCATCGACACCGCCTGCTGGGATATCAAGGGCAAGGCGCTGAACATGCCGGTCTACAAGCTCATCGGCGGCAAGACAAACAAGAAGCTGCGGGCCTATGCCAGCCAGCTTCAGTTCGGGTGGCGCACGCTGATCGAAAAGAACGACGCCCTCACCTTGCTCTATGATCCCAAGGACTACTACGACGTGGTGAAGGACGCTATGGCTGAGGGGTATGACGCCGTAAAGATCGACCCCGTATTTGCTCCGCTGGAGGAGCGGCCCATGGCCGAAGTTATGGCCACGCAGGGCAACCAGATCCGGGGCTGCTATCGGGAGCATGATTTGACTCGCTCGGTGGAGCGCATTGCCGCGGCCCGGGAGGCGGGCGGCCCCGACCTGGACATCATTGTGGAGATCCATTCGCTGCTCGACGCTAACACCGCCGCGCTGCTGGGGCAGGCATTGGAGCCCTACCGCATCATGTATTATGAGGAGCCCACCATGCCCTGCAATCCTGGTGTGTTCAAGCACATCAAGGAGCGGTGCAAGCTGCCCCTGGCCACTGGAGAGCGGAGCTACACGCGCTGGGGCTTCCGCCAGTTCTTTGAGGACCGGACGCTGGATATCATTCAGCCCGACCTGTGCAACACGGGAGGCATCACCGAGACAAAGAAGATCTGTGACATGGCCCAGGTGTACGATGTGGGCGTACAGATTCATGTCTGCGGCGGCCCCATCGCCACGGCGGCGGCCCTGCAGGTGGAGGCGGCCATCCCCAACTTCGTCATCCATGAGGAGCACAATGCCAATCTGTTGAAGATATTCAAGGAATCCGGGAAATACTACCACGCCCCGGTCAACGGCTTCTATGAGGTGCCGGAGCTCCCCGGCATTGGCCAGGAAATGAGCGAACAGGCAATGGCAACTGCACGCAAGGTTGTGATTGAGTAAGCTGGTTCCTGCGGCATAGGACAAGCCCCTCTCACCATGGGGTGAGGGGGCTTGCCTTTTTATAATGGGAAGGAGTGGACTGCACACCATGGACATTCTAAAGCTGTTCATCGTTTTCTGCGTTATCATTCTGGTCATGTGGCTGAAAAAACCAATATCCATTGCGGTACTGGCCGCCACAGTTGTCACCATCCTGATCTACCGTCTGCCGATAGCCACCGCCTGCTCCGCTATGATCAAGGGAGCGACCAGTTGGACCACCATTGAGGCGCTCCTGGTCTTTTACTCGATTACCTTCCTTCAACGGATGCTGGAAAAGCGGCAAAATCTGCACAACTGTCAGGTGGCGTTGAACGGGCTGTTCAACAACCGCCGCATCAACGCTTCCATCGCGCCATTCCTGCTGGGATGCCTTCCGGCTGCCAGTACAGTTCTGATCTGCGGCCCTATTGTCCGAGACAGCGTGGGGATTATCTGTCCACCCCTGAGAAGGCCGCGGTTACCTCCTATTTCCGTCATATTTCCGAGAGCTTTCTGCCGACCTATACCACCATTTTTATTGCTGTGGGCCTGACAAACGGCGCTGTGTCCGTCAGCAGTTTTGTCCTGGCGATGCTGCCTCATCCCAAACCCTATTATTGGAAGCTGCTGGCGCAGAGCGCCTGGAGTATTGCGCTCGCCATCCTGATCATCCTCATTTTCAAGCTCCCTGTAGAACTGGCGGTACTTATATGTATTATCATCAACGTCTTTGTAAACCGCTTTAACCCCAAAGAGCTGGTTCCATTCTTTAAGACCGCTTTTGAGGCCAGGCTTCTGGTCAGCACCTGGCTGGTTATGATCTTCAAGGAGGTCCTGGCCGCGACAGGGGTCATCGAACTGCTGCCGGAATTCTTTTCTGCTCTGCCGATCCCGACCTTCTTAGTCTTTGCGCTGATTTTCTTTTTTGGAACGATCGTAGCCGGAAGCCAAGCTATGATTGTGCTGTGTATGCCAATGGCCATGGCAACCGTAAACAGCGGGGCGGCCCTGTCCCTGTTCGTCCTGCTCATGTGCATCAATTATGTTGCAATGCAGGTCTCACCGGTTCACATTTGCCTGACGCTCTGCGCAGAGGATTACCGGGTTCCGCTGTCATCCATGGTTGCGAAGACCATGCCGATGGTCTTCGTGTTTACAGCCATATCGTTTCTATATTACGGCTTACTGAGATTCGTTGGGCTTTAGATGGAATTATTGCACGATGTCAAAAACGGAATAAGGAAACAAACAGCAGGCGGCATGCTGCCGCCTGCTGCTCAGTCAAATCTTAGAAGTTGATATGGTGAGATGCCGAGGACATTGGCGATCCTGTAAAGTGCGACAATCGACATGGGATAGGGCGAAGTTGACTCAATATGGCTGATGGTAGAATAGCTCATACCGCATCTTTCCGCAAGCTCCTCCTGGCTCAGTCCCGCCTTTTTACGAAAAAACTGAACCCGGTATCCGATGTTTTTTAAGAACTGAGCTTCTTGCTCGGTGTAGATGGATCTTGCCATAACTGCACCCCCGCCTTTTTGTGCAATGGCAATATGATATCCTAAAATCAAATGCCGGTGAATGTTGTATATTAGCATAATATTGTAGTATTATCGCATGTATGATATAATTAAGATAAACTTTGACCTAAAAAATGGAAAATAGTAGGCTTAAACACTCTAAATTGAAGAAGAACAGGAGATAAACCATGGATGTCAACGCATTACAAAAACTTGGCACCGGCGGCGTAGGAGAAGCCTCAAAAGGGAATTTGGCACATCCAGAAGCCTATCTGCCGCTAGATGCACAGCCTTATTTATCGATGTTGGACTATCAGATTATTTGCGATCAAGGAAGCGGAAGCGTACATTCCAAAGAATATGGACTGTCTGAGCAGGAGTTTCAGATACGTCAGAGTCAGGCCGTACAGAAAATACTGCACTTATCGTCACAGATTAACAAAAATATTTCAATAAAAGATCCCATTTTAACAGCGCTGTCAGAACTGGGATTTCAGCCCAGCGCACTGGGCGTACAGGAACTGAGAGAAGCCATACAGCTTATTCTGAATAATAAAGAATGGATCCATCACATGCAGGATCAAGTTTATCCAAGAGTAGCACAAAAATTCGGCTGTAAAAGCCCGACCGCAGTATCCCATATGCGGTCAGCAATTAAAGAGCGAAAAATCTTCTGCCGATGGAATCAGAGACATCCGGCTTTTTTTGATGATCAGCGGCTACAAGGCAACCAAATCAGTGTCCGCAGATTTTGCCAGGTATTTATCCAGTATCTACAAGTAAAGGATGGGCAGCGATGACCCCGGATTTTCGTTCTTATAAAAAGCTATGGGAATATGCGGTTTTATCACTAGGCAAGGATAAGGCATCCGCGGTTGAACATCTCACCTTAACAGAATTCACGTTTTTGCTGCGGATGCACCAGTTGGTTACACGTTTATATCATCGCAGTCCAGATGCTTGCATAGGAATGCTGAGCCGATTTTCCTATCCAGTTTTAAAGGATCTATACGGTATTTACTTCTTTTTAACAGGAAATGTGAGAATGAAAAACAGATATGAGCAGACCTTAATAGGCCTGTTGTGTGAGAAAGATCCACACAGTGATTTATACAAAAAACTTCAGGTGGAATTCTCTTGGCGGCAATTCAGGAAACAGGTTGCCCCGCTGCCAGAAGATGAAAAAATTGATTATATACTGTTACCATGAGCAGGAATAAAATGGACGCAATTTATAGTAGTTATGGTGACTTGAAAACTCCCGGGAGGGAAACAGACATTTAAGAAAGGGCCGGACGATACAGCTTATGGATTTTCCCAATTACGTTATGTGTTGGCTGGCAGGTCCGATAGCGTAGGTCTAATCAATAAAAAATCAATACAGAACTCTGATAGAATAGTGTTACCACACACCCAAAACACTAATGGGGAGACAAGGTGACAAATGCTGGCCGTTATGGTATGATAAATTCTCCGATTTAATATTGGGGAAAGGACCGAGATGCTTTTATGAATCAAAAAGGAAGTCAGTGAGCTGCGCCGCCGGTTTCGTCCGGACAAGAGCGCTGTCAGCCGGATTTACGGCTGCTACGTCAATTCCAGCCGGGAGATTGTCTCCTATCTGGATGAATCTCTGGGGTCCATGCCCCAGGACGAGGTAGAAAAGTATCTTTCACTTTTGAAAAAGTCCCTGTCCGGTACTCTGGGCCGTAACCTGATCGACCTGGTGTTTTCCACGCAGCAGGTGGCGGACGCGAGGAACACCGCCTGCTCATGTCCTTGCGAGACTCCAAGCTGAAGGACCATGGGACCAGGGAGAGGTTCTACCGGAAGGTGATCGACTCGTTGGAGCTGGAGGAAAGCGGCTATCTGATCCTGCTGGTTCACGACGACTACGATGTGCCCCGCCGCGCAAAGGATGATACCGTGATGCGGGACGCCTCGGATGAGGTCTTTTTCCTACATCCTCTGCTGTGTTTGTCCCATCAAGGAGCGCAAGGCCGAGCTGGGCTTTTTTCCCCGCCGACAATGAGTTCCATACCTGCGGCGGGCAGGTGGTCTCCGCCCCGGAGCTGGGCTTTTTGTTTCCCGCCTTTGACGACCGGGCTGCCAATCTCTACAATGCCCTGTTTTATACCCGGAAGGCCGGAGAGATCCACCAGGAGTTCATCGACGCCATATTTCATGTCGAGCCGCCTATGTCCGCCGCCGAGCAGCGGGAGGCGTTTCAGGCCGCGCTTTCTGACGCTGGACGAGGCGTACCAGGTGGAGATTGCCCAGACCGTCTATGAGCGGCTGAATGAGCGTATCCAGGCCCATAAGGAGAACAAAGACCCGGAGGCGCCCGTCATTACGCCGGGGGAGATCGGCGGCATCCTCCGGGAGTGCGGTGTGGCGGAGGAGCAGGTGGCGGCCTTTCAGGAGCAGTGCGCCCAACAGTTCGGCTCCGGCGCGGCCCTCAATCCAGCCAACCTGATTGACGCCGGACACTTTGAAGTAAAGACCGCCGACGCCACAATCTCCGTGCCTCCGGAGCGCAGTTACCTGGTGGAAACCCGTGTCATTGACGGGCGTAGATACCTTCTTGTCCCGGCTGAGGAAGCTGTGGAGATCAACGGCGCTCCGGTGCGGGTTGCGAAACCATGACGCCGCATAGTCTCAAAATAGTGGGGCGCGATTGACATTCCAGTACATGTGTTCCAACTGGTCTATCACAGCCGCCGAATTGTTACCGCTGCCCCCTTTGGACTCTCGAAAAACACACCATGCTTTTCAACAAAGCGCCATATTGTGCAAGCGAAAAGCACGCACAATAGGCGGAATGCTTATACCTGAGCCAACGCAACGCCGTATATTCCCGATCGATTTAGAGCGCAGGGACAGAGGAATATCCTCCGTCCCTGCGTTTTTGTTCTTCGTTTTGCAATTACTAATTTCCTGATAAGAAATCATGTGTAATCAGCCACAGAACGTACAGGCACTGAGACTAAGCGCTGTACTCTAATCCCGACAGGGCACAAAACCGCTCCGAAGTCTATTGGCTCCAGGGCGGTCCATGTTGTTATTTTGCTTCCGACGCGTTCTGGCTGAAGCGCATGAGGATGGCAGCCACCTCGATCCGGGCGGTAGTGCCCTGGGAATCCAGGATGCCTTAATCTTTATTATAGTAAAATAAAGGTTGACTTTTCCAATAAATGAGCATATTCTATAGATAGAATTTGTGCAATATGAACTATAATAATTACCTATAAGATAAAATCTCAACTTTTATATACAAATTCAAGCCCCTCGTGCAAAGCTATAATATCTAAATATACGCACTTACCTTTCCCTGTCCCCCAATGGGGATAGAACAGGTCGGATAAACAGTCTCCCCTAAGAAAGAACTTAGAATTGGAGGCGGGCGAAATGCCTTAGTGAAAAGAAGGGTATGAACAGAGTAAGCGTATTTTGAAGTGCGAAGGGAGCTGGAGATTTATGAAGGTAAAAAGATACTGGAAAAAGATCTTATCCTTGGTACTTACGTCAGCACTCCTGCTCGGCTTGTTGCCGACTGCGGCCTTTGCCTATTCCCCGGATGAAAAAACGGATATCATTGAGTTCAAGGCTATGGTACTTGAGAATTTGACGGGCGGAACCGTATCCGAGTATCAGTACCTGACCACCGACAATACATTTTACAGCGACATCAATATGAATGGCTATACGGATGAAGATGGCGAGTATGGCTATTCTTGGACGATGCTGTCCTATACGATTGAGAAAACGCAGCCGGTCAACCTGATGCTGTACCGCATGAATGATGACACGGAGTATGTCTACGGCGACACGGTGAACCTCACCCACTCGGAGAGCCCAGAGGCAGATGAACCGTTTATCGGAGAGTTTATCGGATATCTGCATGGCACCCCTCTGCTGGACGAGAACGGGGAACCGTTTATTGGTGATATTCCGGAAGAGGAGCTCCAGGAATTGATTTGGCAAGCCGTTTGGGGCGGCTTACCCTCAGAAACAATAAAGGAATATACCGCGTTTGGCTTCACCGGTGAGGAGTTGGATATCTCCAATGCGATAGATGCCCCAGAACCTACCGAGACGCCTACGGAGCCGAAGCCCACCGAGACGCCCACGGAGCCAGAACCTACCGAGACGCCCACGGAGCCGGAACCCACCGAGACGCCCACGGAGCCGGAACCCACCGAGACGCCCGCGGAGCCGGAACCCACCGAGACGCCCGCGGAGCCGGAACCCACCGAGGCGCCCGCGGAGCCGGAGCCCACCGAGACGCCTGCGGAACCGGAGCCCACCGAGACGCCCACGGAGCCGGAACCCAGCGAGACGCCCACGGAGCCGGAACCCAGCGAGGATTCCGCAGATCCAGGACCTGGTGAAGTCCCCGCAGAACAAAAAGGCAAGTGCAGCCCCTGTGATGCTGGAGTCCAGCGAGGAACCTGCAGAGCCGGAGCCCACTGAGACGCCCGCAGAGCCGGAGCCCACCGAGACGCCTGAAGAGCCGGAGCCCACCGAGACGCCCGCGGAGCCGGAGCCCACCGAGACGCCTGCGGAGCCGGAGCCCACCGAGACGCCTGCGGAGCCGGAGCCCACCGAGATGCCCGCAGAGCCGGAGCCCATCGAGACGCCCGTAGAACCTGAGCCTACTCCAGTGGAAACAGAACCGCAGGTTCCCCAATATACAGAGGCCGATGTTTTGATTGACCGGGGTGCCAATGGACTGTTTCGCGCGGACACGGATGAGGGCGCCTATACTAAGAACTATCTCCTCTGGGATGGTCTGATCGAAACAGAAGATGGCGCTCTTACATACTGCAATCTTGAGAGCGGAAATTATGTTATTGTCATGCAGCCTACCACTCCGGGGGCGGAAAAGTACAGGAGCTTCCTGGCTTTTTCGCAGAATTCTGAGCGGCAGGATCAGTTCCTGAACTCGGACGCTTGGAGCGAGCTGGAGGCGATGGCGGAAAAATACGGTTGGACAGTTGACCCCGTGGACCTGTTGACCGGAAGCTTCAAGTGGGAATACCAGGATCTGGCGCTTTACGGGAAAGACGATCTTCCGTTTATCCGGTATTATAACTCGTCCGATTTTGAGGATGACCATGGCCTCGGCCTAGGCTGGAGCAGCAACTATACCGCATTTTTGGATATTGAGAATCTCTTTGTCCGGGCCATCCTGCCAAACGGCAGGGAGCTCTATTTCAACCTCAACTTCGACGATACCTTCCGGCCGGTGGGAGACTGCACGCTGGAGTGGGCTGGCGGGGAGTTCCTGCTGAAGAACACCAGTGATGGGACAAGCTATGCCTTCACAAAGGAAGGTGATCTGGCACGGATCGACTATTTGAATGGGAATACCGTGCAGTTTAGCTATACTGGCGATCAGCTTACCGAAATCTCGAATGCCTCCGGCAGCCTTTTGCTGGAGTACACTGGCGGACACATATCCAGAATTACGGACAGCACAGGCCGCAGTATCACCCTCACCTATGACGGCGATTACCTGTCCCAGGTGGATAATCCAGACGGAAACAGCTTCTCTTATACATATGAGGACGGCTGCTTGACCGAGGTTTCCAACCTAAAGGGCGAGGTGTATGTCCAGAACGTGTATGATTCCCAGGGACGAGTCGTGCACCAGGAAGTCGCCAACATGGGTGTATTCGACTTCACGTATGATACGGACAACCGGGTCAATACCTGCACAGGTACAGACGGCTACCTGCTGGAAATCCACTACGATGAGTTGGGACGGATTACCCGGAGCACAAATGCGGAGGGGACTGCCCGCATCACCTACAATGAGGAAAATCAGGTAACCAGTGAGACAGACCGCGAGGGCAACACCACCCGCTATACTCACGACGAGGCGGGGAATATCTCCCGCATCACCTATCCGGACGGCACGACGGAGGACTTTGTCTATAATGAAGACCGGCTGGTTACGGAGTTTACCGACCGGAACGGCATTACCAGTTCCTATACATATGATGACAAGGGTAACGCTACCAGCCTGACCGACGGCCGCGGCAACACAATTTCCTGTGAGTATGACGCTATGGGCAATATGCTCACTCAGACAGATGCCGAAGGGAATACGACTACCTACACCTACGACGCGGTGGGAAACTGTACCTCAGTAAGGGATGCCCGCGGCAATCAGACCACTATGGAATATGACAGACAGGGCCGCCTGCTCTCCCAGATAGATGCCCAGGGCAACACCACTTCCTATGAGTATACCGATGCGGGTAAGCTCGTAAAAATGACGGACGCCCAGGGCAACGTGCAGAACTACACCGTAGACGGCAATGGCTTCAATACCAGCGAGAGCGACTGGCTGGGAAACACTACAATCAGTGAGCGCAATGCCCAGAACCAGGTCACAAAGATCACGGATCCGCTGGGCAACGCCACGACCTACTCCTATGATGACCGGGGCAATATGACTGTGGCCACTGACGCCAACGGGCATTCCACCACCTATACCTACGATGCCGCGGGGCGTATGCTCTCCATGACAACCTCCAATGGCGGTACCTGGAGCTATGGCTATGACAACGAGGGGCGGCAGATCTCCGCCACCGATCCCGCCGGCGGGACCACTACGACCCATTATGACAGTACCGGCCGCACTACTTCTACCACTGACGCCCGTGGTGCTGAGACCTCTTACACCTATGACGGTGTGGGAAATACCATCCAAACCAAAGATGCACTGGGCAACAGCACTGTGATGGAATATGACGCCAATGGCAACTTGATCTCCCAGACCGACCGCACCGGCGCCCAAACGACCTATACCTATGACGCCAACAACCGTATGGTCAGCAGCACGGATGCGTTGGGCCAAGTTACACAGTATAGCTATGATGAGGTAGGAAATCTGATCTCTACCACTACCCCGGAAGGGAATAAATCCTCCGCGGAATATGACGATCTGAACCGGGCAGGCTCCTCTACCGACGCTCTGAGCCGCGTGACCGCGCAGGAATATGACAGCTTGGGCCGTGTGATCAGGACCACCTATGCCGACGGCTCTAGTGTGTCCTATACTTACGATGCCAACGGGCAGGTGCTCACTGCTACGGACGAAATGGGGGCGTGGTATCCTATACCTACGATGCCAATGGCCGTATGCTCACTACTACCGATCCCATGGGCGGCGTTACCAGTACCACCTATGATGCGGTAGGTAATGTGCTCAGCGAAACAACCCCCATGAGGCTTCACAACCACCTATACCTACGACGGGGACAACAATGTAGCCGCCGTCACCGATGCCAATGGTGCTGCGACCTCCTATACCTATGACGCCATGGATCGGGTGAGCACCGTGACCGACCCCATGGGAGGCACCACCAGCTACACCTATGATGCCGCTGGCAATCAGAGCACGATCACCGACGCAGAGGGCGGAGTGACCCGCTATGAGTATGACCTGCTGGGCCGCACCACTTCCATGACCGATGCCCGCGGCAATACCTGGATCTACGAATACGACAATGAGGGCCGAGCCACTGCGACTGTGGATCCGTTGAACTACTCCACATCCAAGAGTTACGACGCCATTGGCCAGCTTGTCAGCGAGACGGATGCCAACGGCAACACCTGGACCTACACCTACGATAAGGACGGCCGGCAGACATCTCAAACTGACCCGCTGGGCAATACGACGACATATGCCTACGACGCGGTGGGCAACCTCCTCACCAGCACCACGGCGTTGGGGCGAACCACCAGCTATACCTACGATGCCCGGAACCGCAAGACCAGCGAGACCGATCCTATGGGCCATGTGATCACCTTCTACTACGATGCCCTGGGGCGGCTGGTTGGAGCGGACAATAAGGATGGAACGCATGTCTCCACCACCTATGACGCCAACGGGAATACCCTGACTACCACGGACGAAGAGGGCTATGTGGTCTCCTATGTCTATGACCTGGACGGCCGTATGACGGAGATGACCAATGCCCGTGGGTACAAGACCTCCTATACCTACGACGCGGTGGGCAATCAGATTTCCATCACCGATGCCAAGGGTGGTGTGACCAGCTCCGTCTATGATGCCAATGGCAATCTGACCTCTGAGACTGATGTGCTGGGCAATACGACCACTTATACCTATGACAAGCTGGGCCGGCTGCTCACCATCACCGACCCCAAGGGCGGCGTGACGGCCTCGGAGTATGATGCCAACGGCAATCTGGTCAAGGCCACCGATGCGGAGCCATGTCATTACCTATACCTATGATGCGCTCAACCGCCTGAGCAGCTACGTGGACACCGAGGGCTACACCCACTCCTATACTTACGACGGCAACGGCAACGTTCTCACAGAGACCGACGGCCGGGGCAACACGACTACCTATACCTATGACGGCCTGAACCGGCAGGTGGGTATGACTGATGCCGAGGGCGGTGTGTCCTCCAACACCTACGATGCCGACGGCCGCCTGATCCAGACAACCAATGCGGAAGGCGCTGTGACCAAGTATATCTACGATGACTGCGACCGCGTGGTGGAGATGATCGACGCTCTGGGCAACTCCACCAAGTACACCTATGACGCGATGGACCGGGTGCTCACCGTGACAGACCCGCGCGGCGGCGTGACCACTTATACCTACACGGACCGCGGCGACGTGGCCACCGAGACCGATGCCGAGGGCTACACCGTCTCCTATGAGTACGACGGCAATCACAATATGGTGAAGAAGACCACCGTGACGGCGACACCACCTATGTCTATGACGAGCTGGACCGGCTGATCTCCACCACCACCCCGGACGGCAAAACCGAAAATATCGAGTACGACGGCAAGGGACAGGTGACCGCTTCCACCGATAAGGGCGGACACACCACGAAGTATGTCTATGACGCTGCCGGCAACGTGATCCAGACCATCGACGCCAAGGGCAATGTTGCGGCCTTTGAGTATGACCTGATGGGCAACCTCACAAAGGTCACCCTGCATCGTGTGGATACCCAGGACGGCGTGGACGAGTATGAGGTCACCCTGTATGAGTACGACGGCCGGGGCCTCGTCACCAAGGTTGTGGATGCTCTGGGCAACGTGACCACCACGGAGTACGACGGCAACGGCAATATCGCAAAGGTCACCGATGCGGACGGATATGTGACGGAATATACCTACAATGCCCTTGATATGGTGACGCATATCAACTATAACGGGGGCAAAGAGGTGTCCTATCAGTACAATGCCGTTGGCGACCTGGTGCAGATGGACGATTGGACGGGCACCAACACCTTTGAGGTGGATCTGCTCAACCGAATCACTGCGGTCACCAATGAGAAGGGCAACAAGGCTACCTATGAGTATGACGCCACTGGAAACCAGACCAGAGTAGGCTATCCTGACGGTACCAGCGTGACCAAGACCTACGACCTGGTGGGCAACCTGGAGAGCGTCGTGGAGAGCGACGGCCGAACCACCACCTACCAGTACGACGGGATGCGGCGCTTGGTTCACATGAACTATCCGGATGGCTGGCAGGAGGACTACACCTACGACGCCGTTGGCCAGATCCTGAGTATCTATGACACCGATCCCAGCGGCAAGGACATGAAGCAGCAGAAGAACATGTTCGAATACGATGACTGCGGCAACATGACCTATGAGTATATGCGGGGCAACGGCACCGGAGGGGCTACCACAGAGGTGTTCTACACTTATGATGAGCTCCATCAGGTGGTGACGGCAAAGGAGAACTACGGCAACAAAACGCGCACCTACCAGTATGACAGCCTGGGCAACCTGACCTATGAGACCAACAGCAACAATGTCCAGTACGACTATAAGCTCAACAATCTCAACCAACTGGTGGAAAAGACCTACAGCAAGGGCAAGGAGCATACGGTCTATACCTACGATGGCCGAGGCAACCTGGTTGAGGAGGAGTACGGGAAGAACAAAAAAGACCGCCACGGTCGGCGCGTACACCTTCGATGAGACGAACCGGATGGTGCTGGGCGTCAACGCCGACAGCGAGAGCAGCGCCTATACCTTCAACGGCCTGGGGGCGCTGGTGGAGCAGACCTGGACGATCAAGAAGAACAGCTACGGCTACCACGACGGTTCTGAGACGGCTGTGCTGACTGCTCAGGGAGGAGCGGCGGAGACTGAGAGCGGGGCCGATGCGGAGGCGCAGGCCGCGGCTCCGGCTCCTGACACCGGTACGGCTCTTTTGGATGAGCTGGATGCCATGGGCGACCCGGCCGCTGCTCTGGATGCAGAATTGGGGATCATGCCCTTGAAGAACGACCACAGCGGTAAGAAGCCGGACGATAAGCCCGGCCACAAGCCGAACCAAATGATTACCGTGGTCAAGCAGTTCTTCCCGGATTACACCCGGGAGACCTTGGACCCGCTGGTGGAGAACGAGGTGGGCGGCCTGGAGTACCGGTATGTCTATGGCAATGAGCGCCTGAGCGTCAATATCACCGGAATCGAGAACGGCGCGGGGAGCATTGTGGAGAACGGCAACCAGGTACGGCTCTACTACCACCAGGATCTGCGCGGTACGGTGGACTACCTGACCAGCCCGGTGAGCCAGAAGATCGAGAGCTGGACACACTACAACGAGTGGGGCGAGATCACCCACAATGCGGTACTCAAGTGCGGCCAGCGGCAGCTCGACCTGGTGAAGAACTACACCGGTCATGAGTATGACGCGGTGCTCAACCTCTACTTTGCCAAGGCCCGCTTCTACGACGCGGAGAACCGGCGCTTCATCTCCATGGATCCGGTAAAGGGTTCAGTCAAGGATCCGATCTCCATGGTGCAGTATCTGTATGTTAAGAACGCTCCTCTGATCTATACTGATCCCACAGGAGAAAAATATTCTCTTGCGCAGGGAACTGTAGCCCATGCGGAGATTACGGCTTACATTAAAAGTATTGAGCCCACTGCGAAAGGTGGGGTGAAGATAGTTGGACTCACCAGGACAAAGTCTGGCCATGGATTTGCAGACATAATCATCGAAAATGGAGGAAACCATGATGTCTATGAAATAAAGTCCGACCAATATGAGGTTTGGGGAAGATATAATGCCGCTGCTATTAACCAGTTGGACTCTTATATCAACGCAATAACCAACTATCCAGTAGAAAATGCCAACTATTATCCAGCTAGAAAGGGCACAAAGGTGATTCCAACTCCGGTATATCTTCCCTACCTTTTGGATCGAACAAAAGTAATACGTGTATATACAAAATACAACAAGTATCCTGGTCTCATTTTTTACGAGATTATGAAAGCACCGCAGAATAAGCAAGTTGTTGCGGAGGAGTCCTTTGTTACAGCTTCGCTACTGCAAACGGTAAGCTACTATGGAATGGTTACATGTGAGTACCCACCAGCCTATTACCAAGATTACATTAATGTTGATTCTTATTTGGATCAACAAATGAATGATGATATTCAAGCATGGCTTGATGGTGCAACCGTTTCAACATATACCGAAGGGCTTAATATTTATACTAAGATAGTATATGCAGATGGTACCGAGTTTTACCGTTATGAGGGGCTGGGAGTTCCTTTTTTGACAACTACTCCTAAGCTAAGCGGTAGTGAATTGCTCACAATTAGAGAGGGTGGAACTTATAACCAACTACAAGGCTGGGCGTCATCTGCAAAAGAAGCATTTAATTTGCAAAAAGCCGCATCGACAGTACCGGTGCTACCGCTTCCTGGAGGAGGCGTAGTCGTACCGGTAGTCTGAATTATAATGCTGGCCGTCTTCGGACGGCCAGCATTGGAAAAGGGTGTGATCGAAAAATGAACCTAAAGCGAATTATTGAAACGGAATTGGAGCCTACCCTATTCTCGTTGGGTTACAGAAGAGGAAATTGGGGGCAGGGGTGGTATCAGTATAAAAATGACGAAGCAGGGATTGACATTGAATATCACGTAGCGCGTGTGGGACAACAATTTACAAGAGGCATCGAGGTCGATTTTGTTGCCTACGGTCTGGGGCGGAAGTGGTTCAGCTTGTCGGACTTTCCGGGAGAATCTCCCATATATTATGATACACAAGCAGAGCTGGATCACAAGTTGAGGCATGCATTTGATGCTACGGTAAATATCGTTTTGCCCTACATACAGGACATGAAAAAGTATGCTGTTCCGGATCCCTGTTCGGAAGATTACCAAGCTCTTGCAAACTGTCCGATGCAGCGGGCAGAGCGTTTTTCTTCCCAATACCATATTCCGATGATACCTGAACGAACGACGCTCATACAACTTAATTCTATACTGAAGTCGATCCGTCCAACGAATTTATCCGAGCTGCGAGACTCATTTCGAGCGAATTATGAAACGCTGATCAATATGGCGGCTTTTTACGGCACGCTATTTGTCAAAAAAGCTCCTCGCTTTTGTTGGGGGTGGGCTCCGCTGATACCGCCAGATGATCCGATTTATCCGCTTATAGCACCAGAGACAGAGCGATTTGTGATTCTTGAAATAGGTGACCCTGATATTACGCCGGGTATAAGGATTGATGCCCTGTCATTTTCTGTACGGGTATGGAACTATATGGAAATAAAGAGGTACCAATTTACCTCCGTTGCACTTATGTGAAGAAGAGCACGGTCTTACTCCGGAGCAATATAAAGCTGCCACAGAGTACGCAACTGCCAGCGAACGCGGTAATTACTATATCCAGGCGTTCATAGATATTTTGAAGAAGAACCCCAAGATCTGAGCGTTCTGGAATGGTATCTTTAGAAAACACATAGCATCGGCATGTCGCTGGGAGATTTTCCTCTCAGCGACATGCCCTCAGTTTTGGTTTTGTAGCCATATTTCTGGGAGGTCATTATGAGAAGAGGTAATTTGCTGCTGTGCGGAATAATCGCTGTGGTAATGCTAGCGCCGTCATGCCAGGCCGCCGATTCGGATGTGGAATACAAGCGGGTTCCTGATTGGTATTGCCCACCAGGGTTAGAATCTTATACCGAAGAAAACGGTGCTATGGCTCCAGTTCTGCATGAGGGCGGTGATTGGAAATGTAATTTTGCAAACCAATGGGGGAATTACTTGTAGAAGGGGGATTTTTGACGATTTCGGCGAATTCTCGGAGGGTCTGGCTTTGGTGCGTGTGGGTGATACATTCGGGTATATTGACACGCTTGGGACAATGGTGATCCAACTGCCTGAAGATGCCTCATATTGTGGAGACTTTCATAACGGGCGCGCTTTTATCAAAGGAAAGATGGGGATAGGTACTATATCGATAGGACGGGGGAAATTGTCTATCGCGCTCCAGAGAATGTTTATTTGGCAGCAGAATTTGATGAACGAGGGATCGCACCGGCCAAAGATCTTCAGAGCGACCTATATGGATATTATAACCAAGCCGGTCACTGGGAGATTCCTCCGCAGTATGAGTCGGCCAATTCTTTTGAGGGGGATTATGCGTTTTTCCGCGAGGACGGAAAAGGCGGAATAATGGATCGCAGTGGGGCTATCATTCTTCCACCTAAGTATTCGATCGTTTATACGCTTTCGGAAGGGGGATCCCGCACTATTTGGTATCTGTGAGACTCGGGATGAAAAACAGCTCTATGGCTTAGCAGATTCGAACGGTACGATTCTGATTGAACCCCAAAACGAATGGTTGTATAGAGTTCCAGAGTATTCTTGCGGGTATTGGGTGGTTGGGTACCGATATCGCCAATATGATCCAGAGTCGGGTGATTATACGGACAGTTCTCCCAACAGTCTTATTGATGAGAAGGGCAATGAGATTCCCCTGCCGTATGAGGTTACAGATAGCCAATTCTACGATGGTTTTCTTCTGGTCAGGGATCCGGAAAGGACGGCATATCTCAATACAGACTTGGAGGAAGTTCTTTCGCTGGATATATCATTTGAGGAATATTCCGCAAGTCCTCTCATCGACGGCATTGTTGCTGTAACCAGAGATATCGGCAGTCACACCTATGTGATTGACCAGGATGGAGAACTTATTTGTGAAATGACGGACAGCCGCCTCCATGATAATTTTGGGGTATTTTCAGAAGGGACTTGCTGGGCTCGAACGGTCAGTGAAACAGAGGAAGGCTCTTTTTTATACTTCGATCCCCGCCTGAAAGACTACTCCAGCCCCTGGGCGGCAGCGGAGATGGATCGTGCTCAGACGGCGGGGCTGGTGACGGAGAGCAACGACAGCTATTTCACGTTCCGCATCACGCGGCGGCGGTTCGCGGAGCTGATGGCCAATTTGGTGGAAAAGACGACCGGCCGGAGCATCACCCCGGCGCCGGAGGGCACCTTCTCGGACACCGACGATCTATGGGTGCGCAAGGCCGCTGCGCTGGGGCTGGTCAACGGCCTGGACGACGGCCGCTTCAGTCCCAACGGCTACATCAACCGCGAGCAGCTGGCCGTCATGCTGCATCGGACGATTGAGTACCTGGAGGACGAGACCGGCCGGAGCGTGCTCGCAGACGCCGGCGGCCTGGAAAGCTTCACCGATGCCGGACAGGTCTCCGGCTGGGCGGCGGACTCCTTGGCGGCCCTCACCGCCTCCGGTATCCTCCAGGGTACTTCCAGCGCCACCCTCTCCCCCAAGGACACCACTACCGTGGAGCAGGCCGTTCTCCTCACTCTCCGAGCCTATCAGGAGTTTTCTAAATAGGTTGGACGGGGCAGGGCGCGAAATATATCTGCGCTCTGCCCCAATAGAAATGCAGGAAAGATGGGGATTTACTATGAAACGACGGTTAATAGGATTTCTTCTGTCATGTGCCATGCTTCTTCCTCAAAGCATGGTATGGGCAAGCGCATCCGGGCCTGCACTTGATATTTCCTGGATTGAGTTGCCATCTTCTGCCGCTTGGGATGTTATAGCTGACGATATTACCGCTGGCCCTGTCTGTTTTGCGCACGATGACCCGTTTGAGATGAGTCAATACTATGACTTGTCGGGTAAGCCTGTCGAAACCGGCTTTGCCTACAGACCGGGCGACTACTATTTTTCCTGTGGATTGGGAGTGATCGAGCGGGACGGGAAATACGGTTATATCGATGCCGAGGGGAATTTAGTGATCGACTGCATCTATGATGCTGGCTACACATTTGAGGATGGCTTGGCTCTGGTGGAGAAGGACGGGGAAGAGTTGCTGATCGATGTGTCCGGAAAAACCTTCATGAACCTAAGCGAACGCCAGCTAAATGCCTATTCGGGCTTTTCGGAAGGGTTCTGCGCAGTGAGCTCTGAGGCAGAGGGAGAAAACTGGGGATTAACCGGCTACATAGACAAAAATGGAGAGCTTGCAGTCCCGATGCGTTACATGTCTGCTTTCGATTTCCACGATGGAATTGTTGTTGTGCGGGAATATTATGACGGGAAGGGCAGCACTGGAGCAGTGGACAAAGAGGGGAATGTCATTATCCCCTGTGAATATGACGATGTAGAAAACTATACCGCTAATAAGAACTACCTCATTGCAACAGATGAGACACGGAGCGATATTTATCGCAGAGACGGAACGCTTTTACATTCGTTTCCGAAATCCCAATATGATAGGGTCAGAATAGGAGAAATAAACGACCTGATTTTTGTTGAAAAGAACTACAGGTGTGGCTGCTTAGATATGGACGGCCAAGAAATAGTTCCTATGATGTATTATGTCCTTCAAGAATCGGGAATTGATGGGGCTTGATAGCGCAGAAGGTTCCGTATCAAACTCCTGCTGGCACAAATATGTGGGGAACCATTGCCCTTGATGACGAGATGGCGTTCGTCCCATTTCCTGATGAAGCTGCATATGTCGGATTTCCTTTTTCTGAAGGCAGTATTGTAGTAAAACAACAGTCAACCGGAAAATATGGCTATATGGATCAGACAGGTGCCTGGGTCGTTCCTCCCCAATTTGATCAGGCAAAGTCCTTTGAGAATGGGTACGAGCTGGTTTGCCAGGATGGCAGAATTGGCATTCTGAAAAATCCTCTTGATCTTCCCAGTCCATGGGCCGCCGGTGCTGTAAGCACAGCCCGGGAACTGGGCCTGTTGCCTCGACAAGTCGATAGTTGCTATACCACAGCGATAACACGTCAGCACTTTTCTGAACTTATGGTTCGTCTGGTGGAAACTGCTGACGGCAAGAAAATAGATGCAAGGTCAGTCCTTCCATTTACAGATACTGCGGATATTGCAGCAAGAAAAGCCTATGCAGCAGGTATCGTAACCGGAACTGGAGATGGAACGACCTTTTCACCAGATGCCTCTATCACCAGAGAACAGATGGCGGCGATGCTGTACCGGGCCATTCAATACATCCAGAAGCAAACCGGCCGGAGCGTGCTCACAGAGGCCGGCGGCCTGGACAGCTTCACCGACGCCGGACAGGTCTCCGGCTGGGCGGCGGATTCCCTGGCGGCCCTCACCGCCTCCGGCATCCTCCAAGGTACTTCCAGCGCCACCCTCTCCCCCAAGGACACCACCACTGTGGAGCAGGCGATTCTCCTCACCCTACGGGCCTATCAGGAGTTTTCTAAATAGATTGGTACCTGGAAGGAGTAATTATTCTATAGAAAGAAGGGGAAATTATGTTACCCCTTAAAGCGAGAGAGAAGTCCTTTAGCAATGTACGTTCTTTTGCTGGGGCATCTGGCGGCTCACCTGACAATTTTTATAGAAGGGTGAACGTAACGGTCCACCACGGTCAAGAAGAATATTTGTATCGAGGAATCTATATGAGCATCGGCTATCAGTATAACTATATGGATTATAAAGTAGAGTTAATTTGGGAGGATGATACCAGTCAACCGAATTATGAGGACATCGGGTTACACGGAGAATATTCAACAAACTGGCAGGAGTTCTCATTCTCTGGAGGTAGATTGTCTTTTACAGACGGCGATAATCAGGTAAGCGTGTTTGTTGGAGATACAGCGAGCTGATGGTGATGCCGGCGGCTGCCTGACCTGGCGCAATTTGGGGCATCTCCTACGAGCGGAGAAAAGCGATAAATGGATCGCAGGAGGAAGAAACTGGCGAGGCTTTTGCCTAGCCAGTTTCTTCGCGATGAAAATGAGCATCTCTCCCTTCTAGACCTATATGACAGATACGGGGGAGAGCTTTTATTAAATTGCAGTTGGAAAAACTCCGCCTATACAGGAGAGGAAAGAGCTGATAGAATAAAGGCGTATTCTAGGTCAGAGCAAGATTAAGGGCGGAGTAAGTTAGGGCGGAACGGCGTGGAAGGAGGGTGAAGTCTGCCCTCTGCCGGACAGCTACGACCTGGAAAATTGAATCTGGACATGAATGACTGTAATTGCCTTTTGGGGTGGTTGCGGTCTTTTTTTGTCCCCAAATAGGAAAGGAGAATGAATGGCGCAAAGCAGACTGATTGAACTAAGCTATTTTGACCCGCACACATCCATCCGCCTGACCACCTATGCGGATACCATCGTGACCGACTACAGTTCCCCAAACCGTATCATCAGCGCAGTCCGGTTCGGTGGATATCCAGAGGTAGTAAAGGCAATGTCGGACGCGATCTACGGCGGAGCAACCATCGACGTATGTTCAAACGGTGAGACCCTGCATCTGGACACGGTCCCCAAGGGCTATCGAAGGCAACTCTCCCACGACGGCATATACGCTGCGGCCACGCTTATGGCCAACGACGACCCGCAATCCCTGGATCAGCTAAAGGAGGACGCCGCAGGAGATGATTCCACCGAAGAGAACAAGCCGCGTAAATGCTACATCTTCTGCCCAGCCGGGGATCAGGACAGGCTTTTTGAAGAAGTGGATCGGAAAACAGCGGCTCCGCTGATTCCAGAATTTCGGGACTATGTCCTGCGGGAGCTCATCCGCCGGGGAGAACTGAGAAGGATGGAGGTATTCTCCGTCAAGGAGAAGATGGATGCCTGGGTTCTCTCTCTGCTGCCGGAGGATAAAAATGTGGTACAGGTGCTGGAGGATGGCCTGAAAACCGGACAGATTGCTATACCAGGGGCGACGCCCGGAATGCCGGATGGTTTTGCTCAGGTAGAAAATGTTACCGACTATCTTAGCACCTACGGTATCACGGTCGCCGACCGTATCCGAAAACAGTTTATCCCCCTGTTTGACCCGGCCTCCGAGCCGCTGTCGGACGAAGTGCTGGCCATCAACCGCTATATTCAGCAGAAGGCTGGATATTCCCTTTATGATGCACAGCTTGCTGTGGCCGAAGCGACCAAGCGCCAGCTTCAGCGCTGCGGTACGGCCTTGATTGTGGCAGAATGTGGAAGTGGAAAAACGAAAATTGGTACAGATGCTTTGGGTGCCCTCTATGGGCTTGGGGCTGCACAGGGCGGCAAGAAGACCTTCAACCTGGTCATGGCCCCGTCACATGTCACAAAGAAGTGGGTGCGTGAGATCGGCGAGACTCTGCCCAACACCTTTGCCATGGTGGTAAAAAGCATCACAGACCTCAACCGGCTTTATGATATGTACCAGAACTGTCCTCAGAGTGTTTTTGCGGTGTTCAGCAAGGAGCGCGCCCGGGACGGCTATATGCGCTATCCCGCTGTTCAGTGGAATTGCAGAAAAAAAAAGCGTTTCTCTGTCCAGACTGCATGGAACCGGTTGAAATGGAGATCAGCGAGGATGGCACCAGGTACACGGTCAACGCCGACCAGTTTTTCTTTCAGAAGGAGCACAAAAGGAACCATAAATGCCGCCGTTGCGGCGCAGTTCTCTGGGCACCGGTAGTCCCTGGGAGGCAAATCGACTGGATCAAGATCCCAGAGTATGGCTGGATCTACCGTTACAGGGCAGGCAAGCATCTCATGCGCACCCAAAACGAGGCGGTATTGGATCAGCTTACCCAAATTGCCGCATTCCCGGAGCAGAGCTATCCGGTGAGGGGAGCAAAGCGCAGGTTTCCGCTGAGCACCTACATCAAAAGGAAAATGCGCGGACAGATCGATGCAATTCTTTGTGATGAACTGCATCAGTACAACAATGCAAGCGGTCAAGGTGACGCCATGGCGGAGCTGTTTGGCGTCTGCAGGTATTATATCGGCATGACTGCCACCTTGATTAACGGGTACAGCAGCGGCATCTTCCACCTGCTTTACCGTCTGCTCCCCGGCCTGATGCTCAAGGACGGGAAGCAATATCGAAAACCGGGCGACTTTGATGCTGAGTACGGCGTTGTAGAGAACACCTACGAAATCAAAGATGCAGCCTACAACTCCAATCGAAGGGCCATAAAAAGGAAAACTAAGAGCCGCCAGCTTCCAGGCGTATCCCCGCTGGTATACTCACGCTTCCTGCTGGAGTATACCTCCTTCCTATCACTTTCCGATATGGGGAAGGATTTGCCGGACTACGAGGAGATCCCGGTCCCACTGGATATGCCCGAAGCGGTTTACAGAAGCTACGAAAAGATTGAACATGAGCTTCGGATGGTTTTGAAGACAGACCGAAAGGCGGCGCAAAAGATTCTCTCTGCCTATCTTAACCTTCTGACCGTCTATCCGGATCAGCCTTACGATCAGCCTGCCATAATACACCCCATTGAGGGGACGGTCATTGCAGAACCGCCCAACATGGCATCCTTTGAGGACATTCTGCCCAAAGAGGAAAAAGACACTGAAATTGTCCGGGAAAAGCTCGCAGCAGGAGAACGGGTGCTCATCTATACCAGTTGGACCCGGACCGACTCACAGAAAAAACTGCTGAAGCAACTCCATCAGGAGGGCATCTGCGCAGAGATCCTGAAACCCAGCGTCCCCACCGAAAAGCGGGAGGAATGGGTGGAAAAGCGTGTCCGGTTCGGACTACAGGTACTCATCACCAATCCATCCGTAGTAGAAACCGGGCTCGATTTGAATGCCTTTACGACCCTGATCTTCTACTCGATAGGCTACAACCTCTTCACGCTCCGGCAGGCGTCGCGCCGCTCATGGCGTATCAATCAGAGCGCGCCGAGGGTCGAGGTCTATCTGCTCTATTATGCCAATACCATCCAAGCCAAGGCCGTGAAGCTGATGGCCTCCAAGCTGGCGGTGGCCGGCATTATTGAGGGCACCTTCTCGGAGGAGGGCCTGTCCGCCATGAGCGATGTGCGGGACCTGACCTCCCAGATGGCCAAGGAGCTCTCACTCGGCATCAAGGACAACGTGGAGGATATTGCCGCGGCGTTCAAGAAAATGGCGGTCATCAACCCGGGGCGAGAGAATAGACAAAAGCAGCCCGTACAGACCGCGGCGGGCTCCGAGGTATTCTCTATGCCTGCTGTGGAGCATCCCGCCGCATCCGGCACACCGGGCAGCATCCGCGCAGTGGAATCCCAGCAGCGACGGATGCTCTATGAAGGCCTGCTGCAAAAAAGAATGGAAGAACAACAAAAACGCAGGGAAAAAGCAGCGCACAGTGGACGAAAACCAACTGTCGCTCTTTGGGCCTGCCGCTTGATTATCAGGAGGAATGACACATATGAATGAGAACTGGTCCTTACATCTGACCTTGTTGAACAACCGGACAGGACAAAAGATAGGGGCAAATTATCCCAAAAACAAATACGAGATTCTGGAAATGCTAGACCGCTGCCAAATCCCTTATGGGAGTGGCGACTATGCCCATCTGGCAGTTCCATTTCCTGATGGGACGCCGGACAGCCTGCAATTAAAATTGGCTGGTGTGATTGAAAATGAGCATTGCCCTCCAAGCATTCGACAGGTAAATTTTCTGGCGGAGCAGCTCCAGCGGATGTCGGCGGAGAGCCGCGAGGCGCTGATGCAGGAGCTTACGGATATGCCCATGGCTGTTATTACGGATGTGATCCGCATTGCTGGCCGTTTGCTCTCGGAGCTGCCTCTTCCTCAGACCATTGACCTGTCTGAGCGGGCCGTCCTTCTGACAGAGCAGGAGCCTTATTTCCGGCTTAACGTGGCGGCCCTGGAATCAGAGAGCACGGAGGACGGAGTTTGGCTTGACCTTCCAATGCAAAATGGAGCACTAGAACAGCTCATGCTTCATCTGGATGTTCAAGACACTGATGAACTTGAGATCCGGGGCCTTTCCGGGGTCGTGTCGCCGGACGATTTGGAACTCGGGGAGTATGAAATATTCCTTGCTGATATTCATGATTATGATGCTTTTGCCCGGACGCTGATGGAGTGTGTCCCTATTCACGCGATGGCAAAGTATAAGGCGCTTTTACTGGCCCGACCGACATCCATCCAAGGAGCAACCAAGCTGGCTACGCGACTGAGCTGTTATGAGTTTTTCCGCTACGCAGAGTTGCAGGACTTGCTTCAGGAACACAAACTCCACATGGACTGTAGAACTTTGGCGGATCATCTGAATTTTGATGAGACGAATTACGGTTTCATACGTTACAGGCTGGGACACAACCTGGATGTGGAACTAGATACGATCCGTTTAATGGAAAACGCCAAAACGGAGGATGCCTTCTGGAATGCAACGAAATACCTGTTTGGGAGGAATTCCCCTGATTCCTTTCAACGGTGGATTGCTTTCGTTGACAGGCAGGTGGAGTCTAACCAATATGCGGACAATTTTCCTTCCGCCTTTCCGCCCAACCCTGCTTTTACGGCTCAATTTTGGCTGGGCTCTCTGCTTGCGGCGTTTTATCAGGTCGCAGAACAGTATGGCGATGAGATTGCCTTTAAGATCTGGAGTTGTCCGCATTGTTATCCGCCCCATCAACTTCTTGCCCTGGCGGAGCACCTGAAGGAGGGCGGAATGATCGAGGGCGCGGCTCAGAAGGACTTCGGGCCGGACGGCCTGCCCCTGCCCTTCCCCATGCTCGCGGATGTGCTACCCGCTGACAGCCCCTATTGGGAGGAGGATCCGGCTGCGGCTGTGGAACGGATACGTCAGGAACAGATTGCACAGAACAGAGCCCAACTCCGCACGGATCTGGCGTCTGGCACCCGGCAGCTCTGGGATTTGGAACAGGAGCTGCAAGTCCGCGCCGGAACGTTTCCGGGCTGGCTTCAGGGAGCCTATGAGGTGAACGAGGACTTTGAACAGTCTCTGGGGGAGGTAATCGCGGAGCTCTGTGAAACTTTCCAGGAGATCAAGCGCCGGTATGGAATTGAAATCGCCAGGGAGCTCTATAACGAGCACCCCGTGATTTTGAGCTCAGAGCTTCCAGGAGCGGCCCAATTTCTCAGCCTGGGCGGTTCCTGCGGTGGGGCTGCGGAGCTGGCCGGCGTCGGGTTCTTCATGCCGGAGGAAGATATCACGGAAGCTGAAATGGCACGGGCCGCAGCGTATATGAACGCCGGCGGCAATGCCAGTGAAGTCTATAAGGCAATCGAGCAGAACGGATAGGTTGGAGGTATAGCTATGAATGTAACCGTAAACCGGGCCGAATTTCTGGCGGCGGCAAAGCGGGCGGCATCAGTTGCTCCGCTCTCCTCCCCGCTGGAGCCGCTGAGAGGTATCCTGCTGGAGACCGACCGCAGGGAAGGATGCCTGACTATCAGCGCCACCAACCTGGAGGTTTCTCTTGTCCAGACCATCCCATGCACCTCCCTGGACGCCGATGCCCTGGTACTCAATGCCCGGCTTCTAGAAGGGATGCTCGACAAGCTGGAAGGAGACAGTGTAACGCTGATCCGTGTGGAGCAGCAACCGGTGGTTTTGCTCACCAGCGGCCTTGCCGCCTATAGGATAGGGGTATGGGAGCGCGGCATCTTCCCGCAAATCGAATCGCCCTATCCGGCGGATACCGTCCTGGTCACTGGAATCCCCGCTATGACCAAGCGCACTATATTTGCGGTGGGAGAGAAGAAAAATACGCCCCTGCTGCGTTGCGTAAACCTCATGTTTACGCCGAACGGCCTGAAAGCGGTGGGCAGCAACGGAAGCTGTGTGGTCAGCGCGAAGGGGGACAGCCAGAGTACCGGCAACATCAGCTTGCTTGTGCCGGCATCTTCTCTGGGCAAGCTGGCCCACATGTGTGAGGATACGGATGAATTCCGGGTCGGAACCACTGGAGACCATATCGTTTTCTTCCGGGACGGACTTCTGTTCAGCGCACGGCTCATGTCCGGCCGGTATATCAATACCGAACAGCTCATCTCCTCCCTGGTCAACACCTTTACTGTTTTTACCGATGTGACCGACCTGCGTGATGGCCTTTATACCGCCTGCTCTGTGGAAGCGGATGGGAAGGTCATGTTGCACTTTGAGGGGGACCGGCTCATATTCCGCTGCGACGGAGTCTACGGTAGTGCGGTTTCCCAGATCGACGTGATCCCGTTGAAAGGGACGCCCCAGGGAGAGTTCTGGTATCTGACCCGTCCGCTCCTGACGTGCCTGGATGCACTTTCCGGCACGGTTCAGCTTGGCGCGGCGCAGGGCGGTCTGCTGACCATCTCCACTGAGGATGCCTTTTATATGCAAAACGGAGTGCGCCCGCCCAGTGAGCAGCAGTCCTCTAAGGCGGCCTGACCGATGGGCCTCAAAATACTGAGCTGCGGCGCGGGGATGCAGAGCACGGCTCTGGCCCTCATCAGCTGCGCGCAGGTAGACGGCCCGGTGGAACACCCGGAGGTTCCGCGGTACGACGCCGTGATTTACTGTGATCTGGGGATTGAACCGGAGTGGGTTGCCAGACAGGTCGCCTTTCTGGAGGATGCCTGCACCAGACAGGGGATACCCTTTTACATTCTGAAAAGCGACCTTTATCAAGATTATATGGAAAACTTCGGCGTCAGGCGGGTGGCCGGTATGCCCTTCTGGACGCTGGATGAAGACGGAAAGGCCGGGAAAATACACCGGCGGGCCTGCACGATCGAGTACAAGATCCTCATGATCCAAAAATTTGTCCGGTACAGACTTCTGGGCTACCAGCTATATCAGAGGCTGGCCCGGAAGGACATAGGGGCCCATGAACTGCACATCGGCTTCTCTTACGAGGAGGCTAACCGCTCATTCCCCAGTCATCACAAAATGTTCAAGAACAGATTTCCACTCATCGAGATGAAGTGGCAGCGGAAGGACACCTATGCCTATAACCTGGACGTATGGGGGCTGGACACTAAGGCTAGCGCCTGCTGTATCTGCCCTTATCATCAAAATTATTTTTTCCAGTATTTGAAGGAGCATTACCCCTGGCATTATCAAAATGTCGTGGATTTCGACAATATGCTGGAGAATATGCAGCCCCCAAGCCCGATCCGTAACCGTGTATTCCTGTCCCGGTCCAGAAAGCGCATCCGGGATCTCCGACCGGAGGACTGCGATGACGCGCAGACCTTCGATTATCAGGGAAGGCGGATATGGAACGGCTTTTGAATGAAGCGAAAGGAGGGATGCGATTGGGACATCCCGGCATCTGCCGCTACTGCGGCGGCAAGATCCGCGTCGTACCGGCCGAACAGATCTACGGCAAGGCCGCGGCGGAGCGGTTAAACCTGCAAACCGAGTATATCCACCAGTGCCAGAACTGCAATGCGAGGGTCGGCTGCCACAAGGGTACCAAGCGTCCGCTGGGCTCTGTAGCCAACGAGACGCTGCGGCTCAAGCGCATGGAGACGCACCACGTTTTTGACAGTTTCTGGCGCAGGAAGGGTATGACGCGTACCCAGGCTTACCGATGGCTGGCGAAGAAACTGGATTTACCCGTGAAGCGCACCCACATCGGGGGCTTTGAGATGGACCAGTGCCAGATGACCATCGACCTGTGTAACGTGGAAGAAGAAATGGAGGCTGTTTGAATGCGGGAATAAAGAGCTGATATTGAACAGCGGATCTTGACACAGAAGCCAAGGCAGAATATCCGGGAACAGGGGGGCAGACCAGCTCGGCAGCGGCCGGGCTGGTCCGCCTTCTCATTTGAAAAGAGGTTTTATGAAACTTTATAAAATCATTGACACTGTGATCCCCTATATGTGGAACACCCCCTGCAAAATTGCAATCTTTACCGACGGAAGGCGCATGAAGATCTATGAAAAGGTATTTCCCCGCTGTGCGCCTGGGCCGGCTTCCTGGGTTCGACAGCACGGCCTGGAGGAACGGTTCCGCACGCCGCAGGCGGTGGAGGTATATCTCTCAGAGATTGAGAACGAGACCGCCAAGGCGGTCAAACAGTACATTGCTGAAAAGACGCGGCAGACAAAGGAGGCACAATGATATGCACACCAATCAGGCACTGTGCGCGTATGGATGCGCGGGAGTGCACCTTCTTGACGTGCCAGGGATTTGAACGCTACTGCGGAGGTTTCCCGGAAAAACGAAAGCCAAAGCGTTTTTGGAAGACCGATCCCCAGTGGAAGGCTCCGAAGTGGTGCCCACGGCGGAAAACCCCGGCCGTCTACCGTGTGTATCACTATAAGAACGACGGCTCCATGCTTCTATCGGATGCACTTCTGCACTTTGATGGGAAAGGGCATGGTGCTACTGCATTTGTCAGCGACCGGCACTACGCTCTGGTTGCGGAGGGGACGACACGGCTTTCGGCCAGGCAGTTTTTTGACATCCAGCCATCAGCAGCCGGCCTCTACCCTTCTGGACTATCCGGATCTTGTCTACGGAAATGTGGTAGAGATTGATGACGGACTTCGTCCCTGCTGCTTTTATTACCGTAGCCATCGAAATTTCGCTGTCTGCTTTGAATTCCATCAGAGTCAATCGGAACCGCCGAGAAAAAGAGGGCACGCCATGAACAAACCGCCTGCATCTGTTTCGGAACATGGAACGGAATTGGCGCTATATGAGTGCCGCATCCGGGAAAACGGCTGGGAAGAACCGTTCCGCTATATGCTCCTGGATCGTCTGCGGCAGGACTGCCTGTACTTTCTGGGCTTTGGAAACCGCTGTGAGCGGTGCCTCTGGGCAGGAAATATTCGAGACCAGATTGGCTATATGAAGGCACTCTGGAACAGCTTCCCCCTTCGGCGGGCAAGCCGGAGTGGCTGCCCTGGGACGAGATTCTGGCTCTTGAAGCGCGTATGACAGACGATATATCGGCCGCTGGAAGTGAAGGCTTTTTACCATCGGGTACGGTTCAGTCCAAGTACCCAAAGTAAGGAGGACCTGATTGAAGAAACAGAGAAAACATTGTAACAACTGCCACTATTCCTACTACCGCACGGAGGGACAGAGGGGCAAACGCCAACACTGTAACAATCCCAATTATAATTCAGCCGCTTATTCCCGCAAAATGCTGATGGAGGACTGGGGCCGCTTCTGCCGGTTCTGGGCCCCGAGGCAGAAAAACAAATGAAAAGGAGCGCCATCTCATGAAAAACAACTATTCTATCGCCGAGCGCAACCGTATCGTAGAGGAACATCTCTGGTGCATCGACCGGGTTATCCGCAAGAACCGTGCGTTGATGCGCGCGGCGCGTCTGGACTATGATGATGTGTACCAGCAGCTCTCCATCCGGCTCATTCGGGCCGTCTCGGGCTTCGATCCCCAAAAGGGTAAATTGAAGCAGCATATCTTTGCCCAGCTCCGGTTTGAGTTGCTCAACTGCAAGCGGCCATACCGTATGTTTGGTATGACCGGCCTGCCCGCAGACTACCGCGGCAAAAAAATCATCTCGATCGAGGATTACTTGGAACGACACAGCGGAGCGGAGCCCGATGGCTTCTTCCTGTCGGCGTGAGATGGATGTGCAGTCAGTGATGGAAACTGTTTCCACAAGTTGCTGTAAGAATAACAATATTCAATGGAGGACATACCGCTATGAGCATTCGTTTGACGCAGGTTGAGCTTCAGTCGGAAGAGGATACCGTGATTTTTCTGGCTTCGGGGCATCTGAACTGCGTGGAACAGGTCAAGCCTCTTCTGGAGGCGGAAAACTTTTTGGAGGACCACGATGGGGAGGACATTGAAGTTTCCCTGAGCCATTATCTGTACGGAGACGAAGGGCCGGCATATGACGCCGACCAGAATCACATCCGTCTGATTCAAGCTGTTGAGGACACACCGGACTGGATCGGCGAGCTTGGGAATTTTCTCTTGCAGCACGCCCGGCTTGTGGACGAGCTGATGTTTACCATCCCGGGCCAGCCGAACGAGCAGCCATAACACAAAGAGGGATGTGATTCCTGTATGAGCATGGTAACGAAACAGGAGATCCTTGAGTTCTGGAAAAAGCATGAGACACCGGAGGCCAAAGAGGAGCGCCGGGAAGTAGAGGCGTTGAAAAAGGACCTTCGGATTGCCCAGGACAGCATCCAGGACGCGATTGCCCGCTACCGCAAGGCCAAGCTGCGCGCCCGCAGCAAGGCTAAGGCCAGTTCGGAGGATATATTTCTCCCTCTGGAGGAGTATTCTTCCCGGACCGACATCCAAGACGCCTATGGTTACGAGATGATTTCGGAGACGGAATATGACCGCCTGATGACCCTTTGGGAGCTGCGGGAGCAATCCAGCCGGAAGGACGGATCTTACACGGATCGGGTGGTCGAGATGCTGGAAGTGGCCAGCCGGGACATCTGGGATGCCTACGGTGATCCGGTTATGGAGTACGATGAAAAAGTCTCCCGGATGCACCGGGAGGCGGAGCGGATCGCTGCGGAGAACTGGCGTCGGGAGCTGGATCACACTGCTGAGTGATGGAGGAGTCCGTGAAGTATAAAAAAAGATTTATAACATTTTAAAGAAGGGCGGCGCGAGCATCACCCTGGATTACAGCGGCTGGTGGAGCGCGTATTGTCCCAATAACTATATGGCCCGGAATAGACCTCTGTGGATCGTGGCCGAAGTCCCCATCTTCATCTGAGACTGTGGATCACACATGAATTTGGCACGCTGAGGGTAACGACAGCGGATACTGCGCTGCCTTCCGGCAGTTGTGCTTATCACGAGTCCCAGATCCGCAGAACCTTCCGCAACCAGCGGGAAATGGCGGAGTATTTGGAGACGATGCTGTGCCGGAACAGAAAGGATGCTGTATGAAACTCTATTTTTCCACGATCCGGGTCGCGCTCCCTAATACGGAAGTCTTGACCTACTGGGAGAGTGGACACCCGGATGAGTACGATGTCCAGGAGCTCTTTGCCCGCAGCGCCCGCTATCATACCGTGGCAGAGCTGCTGACAGAGACGGCGGAGGTCGCAGTTTCCCACTATATCTATGAAACGGAGAGCCCCGGGCCGGACGCGGTGGCGGAGCAGAGCCACTTCGATCTGCTGGACGCCTATAACGCTATGACGGAGGGATAGAATGGATCACAGACGAACGATTTCGCCGGCCTACTATGAAAAAATGGCTGAGGCCAAAGCTGTCTTTTGTTCTTACTGTACGCTTGGCGCAATGCTGTTTTGGGAAGACTGCGAGGGCTGCAAAATACAAAGGATGTTTCATGCAGTCCAGAGAACGATTAAGGAGGAAATGCCTCCCAAAGAACAGGGTGCCATAGTGCAGGAACAAAACACCTATGAGGGAATAGATCTGCCGCGGGAAATGATTGAGAGCATCGGTAAAGGTCCTGCCACTGAAGGTGGCTTCCGCACCTCGCCGGAATTTATCATTTGGGAGGACGGTATGTACGATGGGCGTTCCGGCTCCAGCTTGTGGAGGAGAAGACTGGCCTGCCTGACTTCGCCGGAACGGATGACCTGCCGCCTACCCAATCCACACTGTACTATCTGAGGGTTATTTGTGTGGAACGCGGACAACGGACCATCATGGAAGCGATTCAGATTTGGGATACCACTGGCCGAGGAGCTGCTGAAGGAGTTGGCCAATCAGTCGGAAGCCGGGGGAGACACCGCCGGTTTTGTGTCTACGCAGGAGCATTTCCTGGCTGCTCCGAGGAATATGCGGGGTCTCCAGGATTCCTCCCTGATCCAGAATGCCCATGTCAGCCTAAGCCGGCAGGCCGGGAGCGGACACCCCCGGCATTTCCTGAAGGTCCGCAATACAATCCCCCCGAGAGGTTTACCAGCCTGCTGGAGATACGGGAGGCAAATGCGGCGGCCATTCAAAAAGAGCTGGAACGGCTATTAGGCTACTTGGCCGAGGTGGAACGGCTCAGGAATCCTCTTGCTCCTTCGGGCGGGGCAGCCGCTTCATGCGTTCATCGTTCATTTGGGCCCGCAGAGCTGTCGGTGTCCCGGACTGCTGAGCGAGGCGGCCTTTGACCGCGTGATGGACGCACTCAACTGGAGAATGCCCTACCATCTTCGGGCCTTTCACTGTTCGAGCCCGGAGACGGCGGCGGCAAATCCCGTGCTGCGGGCCATGCCGGAATTTACGGAGCCGCTGGAAGCTGTGCTGTTCACAGCCCCTGCAGCGCCCATGCGTCTGAAAGACAAGCGGCGCAAGCAGACGCTATCGGTACGCAGCAAGTACGGCGACTATGCGCTTGCGGAAACGGAGGACGGCTATGGCCGCCTGTACCGCGTGGATGGGACCACCTCCAGCCTGATCACCAGGCTGGAGGCGCATCCCATCACGATTCAGGAGGCCGGCGCCTATGTGGAGGCACACCACCGCCACAATGCAGGACCGAAGTTTCACAAGTTCTCCCTCTGCCTCCGGGCCCCGGAGAACCGGAACCGGTAGGTGTGGCGATTGCCAGCATACCCAAGGCCCGCCGCCAGATGGATGGCGTGACATTGGAGATCAACCGTTGCTGCACCGACCCACGCTATGCGGACGTGTGCAGCAACCTCTACGCCCGCACGATCCGGATTGGCCGGGAGATGGGCTACACCCGCTTTCTGACCTATACCCTGCCGGAGGAGAGCGGGAGCAGCCTGCGGGCGGTGGGATTCCAGCTGGACGGTACCGTACACGGTTCCTCTCACGGCTGGGATTCTCCGTCCCGTCCCCGTACTGCCGGACGGTATCCGTCCGGTGATAAGCTCAGATGGGTGCTTTTGGCCCCATAACCAAACAACAGACCGGAGGTGGCCTTCCAGGGTTCGGAAGGCCGCCCCGCGAAAGGAGAATTTAATATGTCAATCTGTATTATCCATCTGTCCGATGGAAAAGTGGCCGGAGTCTACAGCAATACGCATGAACCCATGGAGGTAATGGTCATGGAGCGCGACGGCCCGCGGATGACCGAGGAGCAGCAGGCCCGGTACCGCGCATTTCAAACCATGGTGAAGTACGGCCTGGTCATGGACTGGCAGAATCCGCCTTATCCTGTGCCGTGTGCTCCAGAATTTGCGCCTAATCTTCTGGATGAGCTGCTTGTCAGGCCGAAGGACGGCACAGCGGACAGGGAACGTCAAAGACTGGAGCTGTCCTACGCTATGGGCTATCTCGCGGCGCAGAGGAAGCTGCGGGAGACGCTGGAGCGTTTTACCCGCACGGGCCGGACGGTTATGGAGGAGTTCCCGTCGGAAATCCGGGATTTCTTTGGAAAGTACCAGGATGATCAGCTCAAGGTATTTCTGGAGTTGTGCGCGGAGGCGAACGGTACAGATGCCGCTGGGAGAAAGGAGTGCGTGAATGGATAAGCCGTGTTCCTGCAAGGCGATGTACCGCCATGACTGGTCCAGTATCCATGAGCATTGCAAGCGATACTTTATACCTGTAGGCTGGGGCTACTGTGAGACGCCGAAGCATGGTATCCGGCCCTCCCTGATTTTGCAGGGGCGATGCAAAGCATGCGGCGGTTCCATCGAGATGGGCTATCCGGTTCCGGCCGCCTGTGAGGACGATGGGGAACGGTATCATTTCCTGTTCCGCCAACTTCAAACCTGGCGGCCATATGCTAATCTGTCAGAGAATGTATTGCCAGCGGCGGCGGAACGCCTTGCCTGGTATGAGGAGCAGGAGGAACGGACCACTGATGGGTGGGCTCAGTTGCTGCTGGATCTCCTCCCGGAAGCCGAAGCTCCCTATGCCCGTCTGTGGCTGTCCGGCTATCGGAAACGGCAGGAGGAGCAGTGGCGGGGAGCATGGCCCATTGGCTCCGTGGCACGGTTCAAGCAGGAAGCCCCTATCCATGTAACCCCATATATCGGATACGGACAAGGACGGGACATCACCGCCCGCCCTATGCAGGAAATGAAGGTGGTCAATGTCCATGCTTGTCCCGAGGGCGTTATTTACTCCGGCCTCATTAAAGTGGAACGGGAAACCTTCTACATAGAAGAAGTAAAGGACGCCCTGCTTTATTCGCAGGAGGAATGGGAGGCACTACTCCCGGAACTGGAAGCTGAGCCCTCACCCCTTTTATTCCGGAGTAGTTTTAAAGCTCAGCTCCCGCCGCAGCCGGTGGAACGATACTACGTTCTGGCTGAGGAGTGCGGCTTTTTCGGGGAGAAAAAAGAGCTGCACCTCTTGGCTGCATCCGCCTCCGTAGATCTTTTGAAAGACCAGATCAGTCGGGAAATTGCTCGCCTTACCACAGCAGATTTGCTGTCGGTTGGCGCCGCATTTATGCCGCTGGAGGTGGAGTCGCCTGAGTCTGAGGATTACAGCTACAGGTACATAGAGATAGGCGGTTCGCTTACATATTATATCAGTCCGGTTCCTGTCCTCGCTATGGAGGCTATTTCGCCTCGGGAGCAAGGGTTGGGAGTTGAAGGCCATATATCCTGATGTGTTATGTTAAAGTCAATCGGAAACCGGCTGCTGAAGGACGCGCTGCTGTTTGCGGCGCTTCTGTCCGCCCTGGGCCACAAGCCCTCCCATAATACCGCCTGTTCTGCCTGCTATGCAGAATATAGGAAGGACTGCGTCTGAGAAAGGTGATTCTTGATGTTGGATAAAAGCAAGAGGAGCAAAATAGCCAGCTTTGTCGCCTGCTGCCAAAAGGCAAAAGCGGAAGGGATTCAGATCTTTCGCCCCGTCCTAGGGGAGGCAGGGCCGTATGAGGTCAAGGCCTTTGTAGAGCCACCGCGGGAGGATTCCGATTGGGTCTATCTGGATGCCTGGACGGCTTCGGTGGTGTGCATGGTCTATGATGCGTTGACCGGAGAGAAGCGCGAGCATTTTTCCCAGCTCCCCCCGCTCAAGGCGATCCGCGTGAGCTGGGAGATCTTTAACGCGATCAAAGGAAAAAGCTGATGCCGGAAGGAGAACGAACATTATGAGCTTACGGGAAAAAATGCTGGCCGTCATGGCCGATATGAACGAGCAGGTGGTGGAACGGGAGGAGCTGATCGAGGCGATCGCCATTGCGCTCCTGACCCGTAAGAACCTGTTTATTTTGGGCGCTCCTGGACAGGCCAAGAGCTTTGCCATCAACCAATTTCGTGCCCGAATCACCGGAGCGCGCCAGTTTGAACGCCTCCTCACCAAGCAGACAGATGAGGACCAGCTTTTCGGCCGCGTGGATCTGGCAAGCCTTATCCCCGGCGGAGTATCCCAGGCAGTTTTAGAGCAGGATCTGTATTACCGGGAGCTGCAGGCGCACCTGACCGGCGCCATGGAGCAATTCCGACAGCAAGACGGTGATACAAGCGCCGCCGAGGCGCTTCAGGCCGCTCAGGAACAGCTCTCCAGCTATACAAAGGCGCTGGGGCAGCTCCATGCCGGAACGCCATGCGTGAATACCACAGACAAGATCCCGGAAGCGGATATTATAATGTTGGACGAGATCTTCAAATGTAACGATGGTGTGCTGAACTCTTTGCTGACCGCGCTTAATGAGCGCAAATACACCAACGAAGGCCGTACATACTCCATCCCCGCAGTCTCCTTCTTTGCCGCCTCCAATGAGGTACCGAATTTCAACGACCCACAGGAAAAAAATCCTGGAGGCCCTCTATGACCGCCTGGACCTGAAGGTGGTGACGGCGGATATCGCCGAGCGGGACAACCGGCTGGCCATGCTGCGGAAAAAGCAGAGTGGAACGGCTGGAAATGTTGCAGCCACAAACACGCTGGATGAACTGAAAAGCCATGCAGAGAGAAGCAGCAGCGCTTCCTGTGCCGGACTCCGTCCACGAGCTGGCAGACGATATCCTCTGTGCGCTGCGGGAAAACGGCATCCGGGTGTCCGACCGAAAGTATCTCAATTATGCGCGCTTTAACCCAGATCTGAGGGAGTCGGGGGCGGTGTGGGCTCTGATTTTGGGGCTGACGGTGACGACGGCGAACTGCCCCTTCTAGCATGCTTATTAATTGTACCCTCTGCGGCGGGGTCTTCCGGCCTCCGCCGCAGAGAAGCACCATATTATCGGAGGAGAATTCATTTTATGGCGAAGTGTCTTATCTGCAAAAGAAGATGTACTTCTGGCTATAGCGTTGCCGGCACTGTGCCGGAAAACTGGAACCCTATACCCCAGCTGCCGGAACTATCCTATTTTATTGACCAGCTCGCAGAAGAAATTGTGCTGAGCGAAACCATCCCGACCTTGCCGGCTGTGCTCTATCGGGGAGTGCGTCAGAGCCAGGTCGGCGGCCTTGTTCGCTTCGAAATGCGGTAAAGTGCGTGGCTGCTGGAGCGGGCGCAAGCTGGGTATTTGTGTCCAAAGGCAGAGGCAAAGACGGGAGATAAACGGGAATAAATGTTCTATTGACGTG
>VOFI01000956.1_pt1 | contig 40000 bp, 52 predicted proteins | sample 5384131 | NCBI WGS metagenome assembly VOFI01 (sample SAMN12384728, study PRJNA508395) | human gut metagenome | isolation source: healthy gut H | host: Homo sapiens | reverse complement strand
GCCCTGCCCGGTCTATCTGGAGCAGCCCCTTGGCTTACCTCGGCCACCGGCCCCCAACGTCGGGGCCCAGGCGGTGGAACACCCGGACGCAAAGACGCTCTGTATAACCTCGCCCACTTACTACGGAGTGTTGTCAGATCTTCCCACCCCTGGGGCGTGCACCGGCGGGGCGCTGTGGACGGACAGGCCCACGGGGCCCATCTGCCGTTCCTGGGAAATGACCACCTCTCCGCCGCCGCTCTGGCGGTGACATCGGCCCACAAGACCCCTCCCCGCCCTGGGGCAGAGCGCCCCTGCTGTTGGCCGGGGAACGGTTTCCCCCACGCCGAACTGCGGCGGGCCGCCACCCTCTACGGCTCCTCCAGCCCCTCCTATCCCATGATGGCCTGCCTGGATCTCTGCCGGGCGTGGATGGAGGAGGAGGGCGCCGCCGCCTACCGGGCCGCCGCCCGGCAGGTGGCCGCCCTGCGGCGGGACTACCCCAGCGTGTCCGGCCCGGCGCTGGACCCTGCCCGGCTGGTGCTCCGCGCCCCCGACGGCTTTGCCGCCCAGGCGGCCCTGGAGGGGATGGGGGTGTGGCCCGAGATGGCCGACGCGGGCCATGTGGTGTTCATCCCCACCTGCGCCGACACGGAGGAGGACTTTGCCCGCCTCCGGGCCGCCCTGGACGCGGTGGCGTGGGGGCGGCGCTCCCCTGCCCCCGCCTCCGCCCCCGCCGGAGGCGGTTCTCACCCCCCCCCGTCAGGCCCTCTTTTCCCCCGGTTTCCCTCCCCTGTCCGCCGCGGAGGGACGCATCTGCGCCCAGCAGGTGGCCCCCTATCCCCCCCGGGGTACCTATTTTCGCGCCTGGGGAGCGAATTTGCAAAAAAACTATCGCTTATTTGAAACAAATAGGTTATAATACACTGGAAGACGTTGAGGTTGTTTCCGAACCTGTGTGTGCCTCATAGAATGAGCAAAGGAGCGTCTTTCCTTCAGGAGGGAAAAGCAATGAAACTGATCCTTGCAATCATCAACCACGATGACGCCAACGCCGTGACCCAGTCGCTCACCAAGCACGGCTTCTCCTCCACCAAGCTGGCCACCACCGGCGGTTTTCTGATGGCGGGCAACGTGACCATTCTCATCGGCGTGGACGAGGAGAAGGTGCAGACCGTCATCGACATCATCCGGGAGCATTCCCACAGCCGCAAGCAAATGATCCCCACCACCACCGAGATGAGCTACGGCTACTACCCCTCCATGCCCGTGGAGGTCGTGGTGGGCGGCGCCACCATCTTCGTGGTGGATATCGAGCGGTTTGAGCGGGTCTGAGTCTTTATGAACCTGACCCGGCTGGCGGGCAACGCCCCGCTGAAGCGGCAGCTGGAGCTGGAGACGGCCCGGCGGGGTCTCTCCCACGCGTACATCCTCAGCGGCCCGGCGGGCTCCGGCAAGCGGACCCTGGCGGGCCTGCTGGCCGCCGCCCTGGTGTGCGACCGCCGGGGCGGCGCTTTGCCCTGCCTGTCCTCGCCGGCTGCCGCAAGGCGGAGGGGGGCATCCACCCCGACATCGTGCGGGTGGGGGACGACGGGAAGGATATCAGCGTGGCCCAGGTGCGCGCCCTCCGCGCCGACGCCTACATCCGGCCCAACGAGGCCGAACGCAAGGTCTACATCCTGGAGAACGCCCAGACCATGAACGCCAGCGCCCAGAACGCCATGCTCAAGCTGCTGGAGGACGGCCCCGCCTACGCCGCCTTTCTCCTGCTCACCGATAACGCCGCCGCCCTGCTGCCCACAGTGCGCTCCCGGTGTGAGCATCTCCCCCTCTCCCCCGTCACCCGGCGGGAGGCGGAGCTCTGGCTGGACGAGCACTACCCCGACCAGCCCCAGGCGGCCCGGCAGGCCGCCGCCGACCGCTGCGAGGGCCTGCTGGGCCGGGCGGCCGCCGAGCTGGAGGGACAGGCCGCAGGCGACACCCAGGCCCTGGACGGCGCGCTGGAGCTGGTGCGCCGCCTGGACGGCGGTGACGAGCTGGCCCTGCTGGAGCACTGCGTGGTCCTGGAGAAGTGGGACCGGGAGCAGCTGCGCGCCCTGCTGGACGAGGGCGTTCTCCTGCTGCGGGATGCCCTCGTCTGCTCCGCCGGAACCCTGCGGGAGTCCGACCCCCGCCGGCGTGAGGCGGCGGAGCGCGCCGCCCGCGCCCTCCCCCGGCAGCTCACCCAGGCGGTGGGCGTGCTGGAGCGGCTGCGCGCCGCCTGCGGCTCCAATGTGGGGGCCGGGCACCTGGCCGGCTGGCTGGGGCGGCACTGAGCACCCTATGACCGGGCGGGCCCGACCCCGCCCATACACCTGATGCGGAGGTAATCATGACCGAAATCATCGGCGTCCGCTTCAAAAGCGGAGGCAAACAGTATTATTTTGACCCCAATGGACAGGCCGTGGCCCCCGGTCAGGGGTCATTATCGAGACCTCCCGCGGCCTGGAGTACGGCGAGTGTACCGAGGGCAACACCATGGTGGAGGACGAGGCGGTGGTACAGCCGCTGCGCCCCCTGGTCCGCCTGGCCACCGAGAAGGATCTGGACACCGTGGCGAAGAACCGTGAGAAGGAAGCGCGGGCCTTTTCCATCTGCCAGGAGAAGATTGCCGCCCACGGCCTGGAGATGAAGCTGGTGGAGGCGGAGTACAGCTTTGAGGGAAACAAGGTGCTCTTCTTCTTCACCTCCGAGGGGCGGGTGGACTTCCGCGCTCTGGTCAAGGATCTGGCTGGGGTATTCCACGCCCGCATCGAGCTGCGGCAGATCGGCGTGCGGGACGAGGCCAAAATGCTGGGCGGCCTGGGCATCTGTGGAAAGCCCTTCTGCTGCGCCACTTTCCTGGACGAGTTTCAGCCGGTGTCCATCAAGATGGCCAAAACCCAGAACCTGTCCCTCAACCCCACCAAGATTTCGGGCACCTGCGGACGGCTCATGTGCTGCCTGAAATACGAGCAGGAGGCCTATGAGGACGCGGTGCGCCGCATGCCCAATGCGGCAGCTTCTGGGCCGGACCGGCGAACACTTCACCATCAAATCCACCTTCTGGTGCGACTACGGCCGGCACATCACCATCGGCGAGAACTTCTTCTGCAACTACAACTGCGTGATGCTGGACTGCGCCCCCATCACCTTCGGCGACAACGTCATGGTGGCCCCCAACTGCGGCTTCTACACCGCCGCCCACCCCCTGGACCACACCCTCCGGGACGAGGAGCTGGAGTACGCCAAGCCCATCACCGTGGGGGACAGCGTTTGGATCGGCGGGGGCGTCACCGTTCTGCCCGGCGTCACCATCGGCAGCCGCGCCGTCATCGGCGGGGGCAGCGTGGTGGTCCATGACATTCCCGAGGGGGTTGTGGCCGTCGGCAACCCCTGCCGTCCCATCCGCACCCTTTAAATGCAAAAAAGGAGCTCCGCCTTGGGGCCCATACCGTAAGGAAGTTAACACCCGCCAAAAGAAGTTGCTTTTCGGCGGGTGTTGCCTTATATTAATTTCACCGACAACGCGGAGTTAGGAGAGATACAATGGATAGACCGGTCACAACGCTATTTATGCTTATGTCTGTTGACGGAAAAATCAGCACAGGGGCAACAGATAATTTAGATTTAGACAGAGATCTCCCCAAAATTGCGGGCGTTCAAGAAGGACTGCACCAGTATTATGAGATAGAGCAGACAACCGATCTGTGGTCGCTCAATTCTGGGAGAGTACAGGAAAAGCTAGGCGTCAACTCCAAGGAAATGCCGAACAAGTTGCCTGTTTCCTTTGTAATGATCGACAACCATCATTTGACCAAACAAGGTATTCGCTATTTTTGCGCCCGCTCAAAAGAATTTGTGCTGGTCACCTCCAACGCAGACCATCCAGCGTTTCAGATGGATGAGGACAACCTTCATATCATCTGTCAGAGCAAGTTGTCTTTAACTGACGCGCTTGCACAACTCAAGTCAGAATATGGCTGTCAAAGGATCACCATACAAAGCGGCGGTACATTGAACGGGCTGTTTCTTCGGGAAAAACTGTTTGATTATATTGATATTGTGATCGCCCCTATTTTAGTCGGCGGTAAGGATACATCCACACTGATCGACGGGAGGTCTTTGCTGTCAGAAAGTGAATTATCCCAATTAGGCGTGCTGAAATTGCAGGAATGTATGGTCTTGGAAAACTCGTATCTCAGATTGCGTTACCAGGTGATCCATTGACAGCTTCCAGTTTACTGTTCTTTTCCCACGAGTACTTTCCCCGAAAGTGTCATAGCGGGTTACATACTAAAAAAGGGCAAGACAGACCGTAATGGTTTGTCTTGCCCTTTAACTTCTTTATAAAGCCATGCCCTTATGGCGGAGCTCTTTTTTATTTGGCCAGCATAGCGGCTGCAAAGGCCCGCGCATCCGCCAGGTCCGTCCCGTCGGGGTGGGACAGGGCCTGGTCATAGGCCCGGAGCATGTTCTCCAGCCGGGCGTCGCCGGGCTTCTCCTTGAGCTGAGTCTCATACCGGGCCCGGACGGCAGGGGGCATCCGCCCCGGACAGAACCAGGTACCCAACACCTGATTTTCCTCCGGCACCTCCGCCCGGAACCGGTCGGAGAGAGAGGCAAAATACATCTCAGACAGTCCAAAACCCGCCGTGCCGAACAGGGCCACACGCTTCCCGTGGAGTCTCTGCAAAAACTCCTTTACCACCGGGGCACAGGTGCCCTTGTCCGTCCAGGAGCCCACAAAGATCAGCTCCGCCTCCCCCACGTCCCGGGACAGCGGGCCGAAGGCCACAATCTCATGGCCCTGACATCCCTCGCGGATGGCCTGGGCAATCTGGGCGGTGTTGCCCGTCTCGCTGGCGTATACAATGGCAATTTTCATCATGTCCTCCTCTGAAAAACGGCGGGCGGCCACGAGGGCCGTCCCTGCGGTGGCAATAACGCAATACGCTGTCCGGCGGGATTGATCCCCAACTGGCGGAAGCCCCGCTTTATTTGCTATGCAAAAGCATCGCAGAATTGGCCATGCGCCCGCTTACAGCGGCACGGCCATGGGATGACAGCGCGTGGGCCGGTACGGCCCACATGCACAAACACTTCATGCGCCTGAGCCTTTGCACCGTTTCGTGGCGCGCCCTGTGCGCATGAAGTGTTATGTACGGCACGAGCGCCGCCCCGCTTTAGCGGGGCCCCAAGGGCTTATTTATATTTTCTGCTCTCCGCAACCGCCAGCTCGTCACAGCGGTTATTATGGGGATTATCCGCGTGGCCCTTGACCCAGTGGAGACGGACGGTGTGGCGCTCGCACAGCGCGAGAAGCCGCTCCCACAGGTCGGGGTTGAGGGCCGGCTTCTTGTCCGACTTGATCCACCCACGGGCCCTCCAGCCCTTGGCCCAGCCCTTCTGCAGGGCGTCAATGACGTACTTGGAGTCGGAGTAGAGCTCCACCTCACAGGGCTCCTTCAGCGCCTCCAGCGCCGTAATCACCCCGGTCAGCTCCATGCGGTTGCGCAGGAATGGCTTCTTTTGTTTGATTTTTGGTAAAGCGCAGGACTCTTATTTTTTCAACCTCTTGCAAATAGGCTGTCCGAATCTTATCCTGCTCCGGACCATTCCCCTCATAATGCTGGGAGCCGTCCAATTCAATGGCTAATTTCGCTTTATGGCAATAAAAATCTACCATATAGGGGCCAAATGGTTTTTGCCGGAGAAATTGGACCGGATAAGTCCGCAAAAAATCATACCACAAATGATTTTCCTCTTTTGTGGCGTTTTTGCGCAGTTCCTGGGCACGGGTAAGGGGCTTTTCCTTCTGTTCCATATTCGTACTATTCCCCTCATCCGCCCCAGTGTGCGCACTGGGGCACCTTCCCCCAGGGGAAGGCCCTATTGATCCACCTTGGGATGCTCCTCCGGCCACTGACAGCGGAAGTAAAGGCCCTTTTCGTGAAAGACGCTGTACACCCCCACCACGGCCGCGGCGGCCAAAACCAGAAGCTAGACCACACCCACGATACCCAGGTAGAAGAAATCCCTCTGCCCCAGGAAGAACACGATCAGGCGTACCGCGGCGGCGGCCAGCCCTCCGCCCAGAACACGGCTCAAGATGATCCTCACCCTGCCGGGGGCGCGGGCCATCTGCACATATCTCATGCTCTGCTCCTCCCTACCGTTCAGGGGTCATCCGGGAACTGCCGGCGCTTTTCCCCTGCGGCCCGTGCCTTACGCCTGTTCCAGGCCGCCGGCGGGAGTCTCCCCTTCAGCGGCCTCCTCTTCCTCCTCGTGGTCGGTACGGGCGAAGGAGATCACCTTGACCCCCTCCTCCAAATTCATAATCTTGACGCCCTGCGCGGTGCGGCCGTAGGTGGAGATGCCGGCGGCCGCCATGCGGATGATCACGCCGGCGTCGTTGATGACCAGCACGTCGTCCTCGTCGCTGACCACCTTGACCCCCACCACTGGACCGGTTTTCTCGGTGACATTATAGCCCTTCAGGCCAAATCCGCCCCGCTTCTGGGGCCCGTCGGCGCGGATATACTCGTCCATGTCGGTGCGCTTGCCGTAGCCGTTTTCGGTGATCATCAGCACCTGGTGGTCCCGCTTGGCCCGGGCGGCCCCCACCACGTAGTCGCCGGGGCGCAGGTTGATGCCCCGGACGCCGGCGGCGTCCCGGCCCATGCAGCGCACGTCGGTCTCCTTGAAGCAGATGGCCATGCCGTCGTGGGTGACGATCAGGATGGCCTGGTCGCCGTCGGTCTCCCGCACGCAGATGAGCTCATCCCCCTCGTCCAGGGTGATGCAGCGGATGCCCGCCTTGCGGGCGGTGTAGATGGAGGAGAGCTGGATGCGCTTGACGGTGCCGCTGCGGGTGACCATCACCAGATAGCGGTCCTCGGGGAATTCCCGCAGGTGGATCATGGCGGTGACCTTTTCATCCTGCTCGATGGGCAGCACATTGACCAGGTTGGTGCCCCGGGCGGTGCGGCCCGCCTCGGGGATCTGATAGCCCCGGTGAACACGGTGTCCACATAGTCCTCCTCCTTGGTGGACATGGCGGTAATGCCCTTGCCGCCCCGGCGCTGGGCCTTGTAGGTGGAGGCGGCGGTGCGCTTGATGTAGCCGCCGGCGGTGAGGGTGAAGACGCACTCCTCCTCCTCGATGAGATCCTCGATGTCGATCTCGTCCTCCACGTCCTGGATCTCGGTCACCCGGTCGTCGCCGTACCTGTCCCGGATGGCGGTGAGCTCGTCCTTGAGCACGCCGCGGATCTTCTCCTCACTGGAGAGCAGCTCATTGAAGTAGGCGATGCGCGCCTCCAGCTCCTTGTATTCGTTCTGCAGCTTCTCCTTCTCCAGCCCCTGGAGCCGCTTGAGCTGCATGTCCAGGATGGCCTGGGCCTGCACGTCGCTGAGGCCGAAGCGGTTCATCAGGTTCTCCTTGGCGTCGTCGTAGCTCTCCCGGATGGTCTGGATCACCGCGTCGATGTTGTCCTCGGCAATCAGCAGGCCCTCCAGCAGGTGGGCCCGCTCCTGGGCCTTGCGCAGATCGTAGCGGGTGCGGCGGATGATGACCTGCTCCTGATAGCGATGTACTCGTCCAGAATGTGGCGCAGGGAGAGGATCTTGGGCTGAAGCTTCCCGTTGGACTCCACCAGGGCCAGCATATTGATGGCAAAGGTCGTCTGGAGCTGGGTCTGGGCAAACAGGCGGTTGAGCACCACCTGGGGATTGGCGTCCCGCTTGAGCTCGATGACAATCCGCATGCCGTTGCGGTCGGACTCGTCCCGGATGTCGGAGATGCCCTCCAGGCGCTTGTCCTCCACCTGGTCGGCCATGTTCTTGATGAGCATCCGCTTGTTGACCTGGTAGGGGATCTCGGTGACGATGATGCGGGTACGGTTGTTGCCGAACTCCTCAAACTCGGTGCGGGCCCGGACCATCAGCCGGCCCCGGCCGGTGGCGTAGGCAGAGCGGATGCCGCTGCGGCCCATGATGATCCCCCTGGTGGGGAAGTCGGGGCCCTTCACGTGCTCCATCAGGTCGGACAGCTCCGCCTCCGGGTTGTCCAAAACGCAGATTGTGGCATTGATCACTTCCCGCAGGTTGTGGGGCGGAATATTGGTGGCCATGCCCACGGCGATGCCGGAGGAGCCGTTGACCAGCAGATTGGGGAACCGGGAGGGCAATACCCGGGGTTCCTTCCGGCTCTCGTCGAAGTTCGGGTCCCAGTCCACCGTGTCCTTCTCAATGTCCCGCAGCATCTCGTCGGCCAGCTTGGACATGCGGGCCTCGGTGTAACGGTAGGCCGCGGGGGGATCGCCGTCGATGGAGCCGAAGTTTCCGTGGCCGTCCACCAGGGGGTAGCGCATGGAGAAATCCTGAGCCAGGCGCACCAGGGCGTCGTACACCGAAGCGTCGCCATGGGGGTGGTAGCGGCCCAGCACGTCGCCCACGCAGGTGGCCGACTTCTTGAAGGGCTTGTCCGCGGTGAGGTTGTCCTCATACATGGCGTAGAGGATGCGGCGGTGGACCGGCTTCAGGCCGTCCCGCACGTCGGGCAGGGCCCGGCCCACGATGACGCTCATGGCGTACTCGATGTAGCTCTGCTCCATCTCGTGCACCAGATAGGAGGTCTCTATCTTCTGGTCTGGAAACCGGATTTCCTCCGGATCATACTGTGGCTTTTTACTCATGTATCTGCCTCACAATCTTCGTGATAGGGTGGTTCACGGCGGGCGGCCGCACGGGCCGCCCCCACAAATTGCGGGTGGGCGTTTCGCTGTTCCCGGCGATTTTTTCCTTTGTAGGGGCGGATGCCTTCATCCGCCCGTTTTTGTTGCCTGGGCGGCACCGGAACGTCGGGCCGATGTGGGCATCGGCCCCTACGATACGCGTTCCGGCCACGTTGTCCGTTCCCCAATCCCTTAATAGTCCAGGTTGACGGCGTACTTGGCGTTGCGCTCGATGAACTCCTTCCGGGGCTCCACCTTTTCGCCCATCAGGACGGTGAACACCTCATCGGCCCGGACGGCGTCGTCCAGCTCGATGCGGCGCAGGGTGCGCTTCTCCGGGTCCATAGTGGTCTCCCACAGCTCATGGGGGTTCATCTCACCCAGACCCTTGAAGCGGCTGATATCCACCTTGGCGTTGGGATTGTCCCCTCGCAGCTCAGCGGAGATGGCGTCCCGCTCCTCCTCGGAGAAGGCCAGGCGGGTGGTCTTGCCGCGGCTGAGCTTGAACAGGGGGGGCACGGCGGCGTAGACATAGCCATGCTCAATGAGGGGCCGCATGAAGCGGAAAAAGAAGGTGAGCAGGAGCGTGCGGATGTGGGAGCCGTCCACGTCGGCATCGGCCATGATGATGACCTTGTGATAGCGCAGCTTGTTCAGATCGAAGTCGTCCCCAATGCCCGCCCCCAGGGCGGTGATGACCGGGGTCAGCTTATCGTTGCCGTACACCTTGTCCGCCCGGGCCTTCTCCACGTTGAGCATCTTGCCCCACAGGGGGAGGATGGCCTGGAACCGGGAGTCCCGGCCCTGGGTGGCGGAGCCGCCGGCGGAGTCGCCCTCGACGATATAGATCTCGGTGAGCTCCGGGTTTGCCTCGTTGCAGTCCCGCAGCTTGTCGGGCATGGCCGCTCCGCCCAGGGCCGTCTTTCGGCGGATGGACTCGCGGGCCCGCTTCGCGGCCTCCCGGGCCCGATTGGCCATGAGGGCCTTGTCCAGGATGGCCCGGCCCACCGCCGGGTTCTCCTCCAGATAGATCTCGGAGAGCTTCTCACTGACAATGGCGTTCACCAGGGTGCGGATCTCGCTGTTGCCCAGTTTGGCCTTGGTCTGTCCCTCGAACTGGGCGTCGGTGAGCTTGACGGAGATGACGCAGGTGATGCCCTCCCGGCAGTCGTCGCCGGAGACCTTGTCATCGTCCTTGAGCATCTTCATCTTCTTGCCGTAATTATTGAGCACGTTGGTGAGGGCCCTCTTGAAGCCCTCCTCATGCATGCCGCCCTCCGGGGTGTGGACGTTGTTGGCGAAGGAGACGATGTTCTCGCTGTACCCGTCGTTGTACTGGAAGGCCACCTCCGCCATGGCGTCGTCCTTCTGTCCCGCCATGTAGACCACATCGGGGTGGACCGGGTCCTTGGACTGGTTGAGGAAGGACACAAACTCCCGGATGCCGCCGGCGTAGTGCATGGTGTCCTCCTGCTCCCGGCCGGGGCGCTGTCCACGGTGTGGATGCGCAGGCCGGCGTTGAGGAAGGCCTCCTCCCGCATGCGGGTGTGGAGGGTGTCGTAGCTGTACTCGGTGATCTCAAACATCTCGGGGTCGGGCTTGAACACCACCTCGGTGCCGTGGCGGTCTGTGTCACCCACCACCTGCATGGGCTGGGTCACCTTGCCCCGGGAGAACTTCATCTCATAGATCTTGCCGTCCTTGTGGACCTGCACTTCCAGCCACTCGGACAGGGCGTTTACCACTGAAGCGCCCACACCATGGAGGCCGCCGGACACCTTATAGCCGCCGCCGCCGAATTTGCCGCCGGCGTGGAGGATCGTGAACACCACCTCCAGGGCGGGCCGGCCGGTCTGGGGCTGGATATCCACCGGGAATGCCGCGGCCGTTGTCGATGACGGTGATGATGTCCCCCTCTCCGATCTTGACGGTAATCTCGTCGCAGTAGCCGGCCAGGGCCTCGTCGATGGAGTTGTCCACGATCTCGTACACCAGGTGGTGCAGGCCGCTCTCCGACGTGGAGCCGATATACATGCCCGGCCGCTTGCGGACGGCTTCCAGGCCCTCCAGCACCTGGATCTCAGAGCCGCCGTATTCATGCTCCACCTGGGTAGTGCAGAGGACAAACGACTTGGGCAGATCCTCGGCCACATTGACTACCTGCCCGGCCTGCTCGGCCCGCTCCAGGAACCTGCGGGTCAGGTGGGAGGCGCTGGTGTTGTCCAGATCAAAGAGGGCGAGCACGTCCCGGTAGGGTACCACAACGCCCTGGCCCAGATGCAGATACATTCAGCGAGCCCCCTTATCCTTCACCACCCGCGGGCCCCACAGCCGTTTCCACAGCCGCCAGCCCGCCAGCAGGCCCAGCAGGGCAAACAGCGCCGGCAATCCCGGCACAAAGAGCAGTTGGGTCAGCGGAGACTGGTCGGACTCCCAAACTCCGGCCCGCCCCACAGCCACCGCAGCCGTCAGCGCGACGGCCGCCGCCGGGGGAAGCAGCTTCCACCAACGCCGCCGGGTCAGCCGGCACACCAGATATTCTGCAATCAGCCCCGCCAGAAAGGGCAGCGCACAAAAGGGATACCGATAATAATGGGCATATGCTTCTCCTTGGATGCGTCCATGTGTGGAATGAAGGATTGCACGGGCCGCCGTTATCCCGCCCTATATGGGCAGGGGGTACGGACACCTTCCCCTATGGCTTCAGCGCCCCGCCGTGAATGTGGAAGACCTTCCCCTCCTCCAGACCCTCCAGCCGGGCGTCCTCACAGCAGGTGATGAACACCTGCCCGCCGTTGATGCGCCGGAGCACGAACTCCTGCCGCCGGGCGTCCAGCTCGCTGAGCACATCGTCCAGCAGCAGCACCGGCCACTCGCCGGTCTCCTGATAAAAGATCTCCCGGGAGGCCAGCTTGAGGGACAGCGCCGCGGTGCGGGTCTGCCCCTGGGAGGCGAAGGTCTTGGCGCTCATGCCGTTCAGCTCCACGGTGAGATCGTCCTTGTGGGGGCCGGAGAGGCACTGGCGGGACTCCAGCTCCGCCTTCCGGTGGCTCTCCTGATGGGCCAGGAGCTGGGGGAGGATGCTCCGGGGCTGTCCTCCGGGTCGGTGACGGTGGATACCGTCTCATAGGCCAGGCCCAGCTTCTCCCGCCCGCCGGAAAAGTCCAGATGGATGGGGGGTGTCACCTCCCGCAGGCGCTTGACGAAGTGGGCCCGGTAGTGGATCAGCAGGGCCCCGGTCTGGGCCATGCGCAGGTTGAACTCGTCCAGGGTGTCCAGCAGGGAGGGGTGCTCCTCCCAGTCCCGGAGTATGCGGACCTTATGCTCGTAGAGGCGGCGATACTCCGCCAGGGCCTCGGCGTACTTGGGCCGGAGCTGGCAGATACACCCGTCCAGGAACCGCCGCCGGGTAGCCGCTCCCTCCCGGATGAGGTAGAGGTCCTCCGGGCAGAAGAGCACGGTGTTGAGCACGCCGGACAGCTCCCCGGCGGACTTGAGGCGCACCCCGTTGGAGTAGAGCTGCCGCCGCACCCCCCGGCCCAGACGGGCCTCCAGGGTGAAGTCCCGCCCACGGGCGGATACCTCCGCCTTCACAAAAGCATGGTCCACGCCGAACTGGATGAGCTCCCGGTCGTACCGGGCCCGGTGGGAGGAGGCGGTGGACAGATAGGCCACCGCCTCCAGCAGATTGGTCTTTCCCTGGGCGTTCTCGCCGTAGATGACGTTGACCTCCGGGGAAAAACGGGCGTCAAGGTGGACGTAGTTGCGAAAAAAATCCAGGGCAATGGAGCGGACAATCATACCACTTCCAGCGTCACGCCGTCCAGCAAAACGGTGTCGCCGGGGCGGATTTTCCGGCCCCGCATGGTGCAGGTCTCGCCGTTGACCAGCACCTCGCCGTCCTGTATGCGCTCCTTGGCCTCTCCGCCGGTGCCCGCCAATCCCTCAAACTTGAGTAGGGCGTCCAACTTGATGAATTCCGTGGTGATTTTGACCTGCCGTTGTTCCATAGTTCATTCCTCTCTCAGTCAGGGGTGGTGAGGGCCTCCAGCAGCCGGTAGACCTCCGGCAGGGCCTTTTTCAGCGCCACCGGCCGGCCCTTGGCCCGGTCATAGAAGAAGTGGCCGGAGGTGCCCTCCGCCTTCAGCTCCCCGGTGGACGCCTCCCGCATCTCGTAGCCCAGCTCCAGCTTGGCCGGGGACAGGCGGCGGATGAATACCGTGATGGCCAGCTCCTCGCCGAAGCGGGTCATGGCCCGGTATTTGCAGGAAATGTCCGTCAGGGCGAAGTCGATGCCCGCCTCCACCGCCCTGGAGTAGGGGAAGCCGAGCTGATCCATAAAATCGGTGCGGGCCTCCTCCATCCAGCGGACGTAATTGCCGTGCCAGATGATGCTCATGCCGTCGGTCTCGTAGAACTGGGGCCGGCGAAGGTAGGGCTTGATCTCCATGCTCACTCGCCCGCCTTCAGCCGCACGGGCAGCACCATGTAGAGGAAGTTCTCCTCCCCCTCGGTGGGCAGGATGACGCAGGGGGACACGCCGGTGGTCAGCTCCAGCCGCACTTTGTCCGCCGGGGCGGCCTTGAGGGCGTCCATCAGGTACTTGTTGTTGAAGCCGATCTCCAGCCCGCCGCCGTCGCCGCTGAGGGGGCACTCGTCATAGGCGTCGCCAATGGCGGTTTTGGTGGAGATTTTCAGCAGATTGCTGTCAAATACGCAGCGCAGGGGACTTTTCAGCTTGTCGCTGATGATGAGGGACACGCGGTCGATGGAGGAGAGCAGGGCGCGGGTGTCACCCTCCACATGAATGGTGTTGTTGCGGGGGGGGATGGCCTGGCGGTAGGCCAGGAATTCGCCCTCCAGCCGGCGGGACACCAGCATGGTGTCCCCCACCTTGAACATCACGTGGCGGGCGCCCTGGGTGACGGAGGCCGGCTCGTCCACGTCGCTGCAAATTTTTTCCACTTCGGACAGGGCCGCGCCGGGCACTACGAAGGAGAAGGTCTCCGCTCCCTCCTTCTTGTCGATGGACTCGTGGCGGAGGGCCAGGCGGTAGCCGTCCACCGACACGATGGTCAGCCCCTCGCTGTCCACCTCAAACAGGGAGCCGGTGTGGATGGGGCGGCTTTCGTTGTCGCTGACGGCGAAAAGGGTTTGGCTGATCATGGCTTTTAGCCTGGATTGCGGTAGAATCAGGGAATTTTGGTATTCTACGGTGGGCAGCTCGGGGAATTCTTCCGGATCGGTGCCCAGAATGTTGAATTCGCTCATACCACACTTGATGTTGACCATATAGTTTTCTGATTGAAAGGTGACGATATCATCGGGCAGCTTGCGGACAATTTCACCAAACAGGCGTGCGCCCAGCACCAGAGTGCCCTCCTCCCGGATGTCGGCAGGGACAATGGTGCGGATGCCAGTCTCCAGGTTGTAGCCGGTGAGGCGGAGGTCGCTGCCGGCCTCCAGCAGAATCCCTTCCAGAGCGGGAATGGAGCTTTTGGGAGATACTGCTCTGGATGTGGTGGAGATGGCGGCCTGTAGCAGAGCTTTTTCGCAGGAAAATTTCATGATTGGTGACCTCCATTTTGTAGTGAGTGTGCGTGAATCCCCGGAGAAAGGGAGAATGAGATCGTAATAGTAAGCCGTAGGGGAAAATGATGTGGAAAAACGGCGGAATCTGTTGGGGGAAGGGATCCCGTTTCCACAGGGGGTGGGGATGTTTTTTTGTCGCCTTTCCACCGATGAGGACGAAGGGATGGGTTTTTCCACACAGGGTTGTCCACATCTTCACAAAATACCGTGGAAATGTGGACAGAACGGTCAATTATTCGTAGCGGGCGTTGATGTTGGCGTTGATGTCCTTGATGACCTCGGCAATCTCCGGGTTGGTCTTAGTTAGCTTCTCGATTCGGTCAATGGAGTGCATGACGGTGGTGTGGTCGCGGCCTTCGAACTCCTTGCCGATGTCCTTGAGGGAGAGGTTGGTCATGCGGCGGATCTGGTACATGGCGATCTGCCGGGCCAGGGCGGTGTCCTTGGTGCGGCCCTGCCCCCGGAGGGCGTCGGCGTCAATGTTGTAAAATTTGCTCACCTCGTCGATGATGATGTCCGGCGAGGGGAGGAAGTCGGCCTTGTCCTTGAACATGTCCCGCACCGCCCGGGTTACGGTGTCCACGTCCACGCTCTCCCCCATCAGCTCCTGGAAGGCGAGGATTTTGTTGACCGTGCCCTCGATCTGCCGCACGTTGGAGGTGATGTTCTCCGCGATATACTGGAGCACCGGGTCGGGCAGGTTCATGCCGCGCCGGATGGCCTTGTTTTTGATGATGGCCACCCGGGTCTCGTAGTCGGGCGGCTGGATGTCCACGGGCAGGCCCCATTCAAACCGGGTGCGCAGACGATCGTCCAGCCGCAGCATCTCTTTGGGCGGCCGGTCGGCGGTGAATACGATCTGTCGGCCTGCTTCGTACAGGGTGTTGAAGGTGTGGAACATCTCCTCTTGGGTGGACTCGCGGCCGGCGATGAACTGCACGTCGTCCATGAGGAATACGTCCGCCGAGCGGTACTTCTCCCGAAATTCGGGGTTGCGCCCTTCACGGATGGCCTGGATGAGCTCGTTGGTGAAGGAGTCGCCCTTAATATAGACGATCCGGTAGTCCGGGTGGTTCTGGTGGATCTTGTGGGCGATGGCGTACAGCAGGTGGGTCTTGCCCAGGCCGGACTCGCCGTAGATAAACAGGGGGTTGTAGGTCTGGGCGGGCCGCTCGGCCACCGCCTGGGCCGCCGCGTGGGCGAATTTGTTGGACGCGCCCACCACGAACCGCTCAAAGGTGTACTCCTCGGTGCCCGGCAGAAAGACATCGTCGGTTTTTTTCTTGCCGAAATCCTCCAGCTCGCCCTCTCCCAGGACTACCACCTCGAAGTCGGCGGAGAAGAGCTCGTGGAGCGCCTTCTGGATCACGGGCAGATAGCGGGCCATGATGATGTCCCGCTTAAAGTTGGAGGGGGTGTGGAGCACAAACCGGTTGGCGTCCAGCGCCACGGGGGTGGCGTCGTCAAACCAGGTGTTGATCGTGGTGGCGGTCATATCCCCCTCCATGAGGGAGAGCACCTTGGGCCAGATATCGGCCGGGAAATTCACGGAAAGACCACCTCTTTCGGAAAATATCAATAGCACTTTATTATACCAAAAATTGCCTTAAAAGCAACGTATACTACTAAAAAAGAATCTCTTTTTTCGAAGATTTTTCCACCGGGCCGGGATCGGCGCTGCTTCCCCGTTACCTGCTTGGGACTGGGGGCTACGGCCCCGGAACCCCATGGAGCCGGGCGGCGGTACGTTGTACGATGGCGGCAAGACTTGAAGGCGGTTGCGGCCCGTATCGGCCGGCGCGTGTCGATGCTTTGCCTGACGGCCCCGGCGGATTACCCACCCAATTTGGCGGTATGTGCGCTGTACTTGCCTGGGTAACGCCGCCCCGGACTGCGGTGCGCCGGAAATGCCGCCGGGCTCCGCCCGGCCTGGTTTTTACCTCTATGGCCTCTTAGCTCCCCTACGCGCCTACCCTCCGCGCTTCTGCGTAGTGGCGGCCCTTGTGGCCGCCCGGCTGGCGGGAGGTTTGGGTGAGGAGGAAAGAGGCGGGCGGGGACAGCCCCGCCCCTACGGGTGAGTGTTGGCCGAGGCGGGCCCAATGGGCACAAGATGTAGTACCCGGCGCGGAAGCAGGCCCAAACCGCAAAAAAAGATTGCAAAAATGGTGTTGACAGGCTATTTTGAGATAGGCTATAATATCATCTGCATCGTGCAGGCCTGCACGGTGTAAAGCAGTTTACTTTGACGACCGCAGCCGGAAGGCTGTTGTGGTGGGCGGCCCTGCCGCCGGATTACAGTACAGGAGGTGTACCGACATGGTCCGTACCTATCAGCCCAAGAAGCGCCAGCGCTCCAAGGAGCACGGGTTCCGTAAGCGTATGCGTACCGCCAACGGCCGCAAGGTCCTGGCTCGCCGCCGCGCGAAGGGCCGCGCCCGTCTGACCCACTAATGGGTCCGCGAATGGAATAGGGCTTTCAGAAGGGGCGGGGGAGTTTTCCCACCGCCCCTGCGCAGCATACGGAGAAATCGAGGAGGCGGCAGGCGTGGAGCACACCGTTTCGCTGAAACTCAATCACGTGTTCCGCCGCCTGTACGGAAGGGGAAAGAGCGCGGTGAATCCGTGCCTGGCCGTCTACTGCCGGAAGAACAACCTGGGCTACAGCCGCCTGGGTCTGACGGTGGGGGTCAAGCTGGGCAAGGCCGTGGTGCGCAACCGCACCCGCCGCCGAATCAAAGAGGCCTACCGCATCCATGAGGGGGCTTTTTTCCCCGGCTACGACATCGTGGTGGTGGCCCGGGTGCGGGCTGCCCACAGCCGTTACCGGGAGTTGGAGCGCTCGCTCCTGTCTCTGGCGGACAAGCTCGGCCTGCTCCGGAAGGAGGGGGCCTGATTGAAGCGCCTGCTTCTGGCCTTGATCCGGGGCTACCGCACGTACATCTCTCCCTCCCGTCCCCCCTGCTGCCGGTTTATCCCCACCTGCTCGGCCTATGCCCTGGAGGCGGTGGAGAAATACGGGGCGTGGAAGGGGGGCTTTCTCGCCCTGCGCCGTATCCTCAAATGTCAGCCCTTCCACAAGCAGGTTTCCATTGAGTACGATCCGGTCCCGTAAGGGGCTCAAACTGAACTTGGAGGCGCGCAAATGGATTTTGCACAGATTATCCTCTCCCCCTTTGTGTGGCTGCTGACCTTCTTTTACAATTTTTTCGGCAGTTACGGCATCGCATTGATCTTATTCGCGGTCGTTGTCAAGCTTTATCCTGTTCCCGTTTGCGCTGAAGGGCAAGCGGAGCATGATTCAGATGAACATGCTTCAGGGCAAGATGCAGAAGCTGCAGAAGCAGTACGGCAGAGACCGTGAGCGCTATAATCTGGAGGTCCAGAAGCTTTATGAGCGGGAGAAGGTCAACCCCATGGGCGGCTGCCTGTGGTCTTTTCTCCCTCTGCTGATTCTGATTCCCCTGTACGCCATCATCCGCCAGCCCATCAAGTATATGATGGGCATCAACGATGTGGAGATACTCAACCAGATTGCCCAGGTGGTGGACTGGAACTCCATTGCGGTGAGCAACGGCTGGATCAAGGAGGCCGGCGAAGCTTTCTCCAATGTGGGCTATAACCAGCTTTACCTGTCCTCCCTGATTACCCCGGAAAACCTGGAGGCGGTCAAGGCCGCTGTGGGCGAGGTGGGCAGCCGGATTTTCGCCGTCAACTTTGATTTCCTAGGCCTGGTGGATCTGGCCCGTATTCCAACTCTGAAATTCTGGACCGTGGCGGGCGGCTTCGCCCTGTTCCTGCTGCCCGTGGTGTCCGCCGGCTCCAGCCTGGTGTTTTCCTTCATCTCCATGAAGACCAACGCCGTCAACCAACAGGCCGCCCAGGCGGGGAACAACGCCAGCATGAAGTCCATGATGATTATTTCCCCCCTGATTTCCCTGTGGATCGGCTTCTCCATGCCCGCCGCCCTGTGCCTGTACTGGATTGCCCAGAACCTGTTGAGCATGGTGCAGGAGTTCATCTGCGGCAAGCTGCTCAAAAAGGACTACGAGAAGGCCGCCGCCGCCCGGGCCGAGCAGGAGCGCCTGGAGAAGGAGGAGGAGAAGGAGGAGCGCCGCCGCAAGGCCGAGGAGCGCGCCCGCCGGATCGAGGAGGCCAAGCTCAACAAGGGCAAGAAAAAAAGAAGACCGAGAAGAAGCACGACGAGGACGAGGACAAGATCCCCGGCTCCGTCAAGGAGCACAGCCGCGTGGGCCTGCGCCAGTATGCCCGCGGACGGGCCTACGACCCCTACCGCTACAGCGAGGAGGGTCCCACCGCCTACCCCGGAGAGGCCCCCATCTTCCCGCCCAGATCTGACTCCCGCGCGCTGAAGCGGGAGGCCCATGAGATCGAGGAGGAGCTGCGGGAGATCCACACCGACGAGGCCATTGAGGACGCCATTCTGGAGGAAAAGGCCCTGGAGGCCCCTGTCCAGGAGGAGACGGAGGTTGTCTCCCGCCGGGGAGAGTCCGAGGCCCCCTACGCCGAGGAGTCCGAGGCTGAGGACGACACCGACAAGACAAAGGAATAACGGCCCTGCCGTGGATTCATAAGGAGAGATGCCCATTATGCTGAAATGGATCGAGAGCACCGGCAAGAGCGAGGAGGCCGCCATCGAGGCCGCCCTGCAGAAGCTGGGCATGGACCGGGATGAGGTCTCCGTGGAGATTCTGGAGCGGGCCAAGTCCGGATTTTTAGGCATCGGGAGCTGCCCGGCCAAGGTCAAGGTGAGCTATGAGGCCCCCGACGAGCCGGAGGAGCGCCCCGCTCCGGCGGAAATTACCCATGCCGAGGCGGAGCCGGTCAAGGCGGCGGAGCCCGCCATCCGGGAGGAGGCCCCTTCCCCCGCCGCCCCCGTGGCCGAGGGGGAGAAGGCGGAGCGCATCGACGCCTTTCTCACCGGCCTGCTGGCCCAGATGGGGGCCGAGGCCAGACCCGTCATCCGGATGGATGAAAACGGAACCTATCAGGTGGAGCTGGTGGGCCGGGAGCTGGGCGGCCTGATCGGCCGCCGGGGCGAGACCCTGGACGCCATCCAGCAGCTCACCGGCTACGCCGTCAACCACGGCCAGTCCAAGCGGGTCCGTATTCATGTGGACGCCGAGGGCTACCGGGCCAAGCGGGAGGAGTCCCTGGTCCGCCTGGCCCAGAAGGTGGCGGGCAAGGTGGTCAAGTACCGCCGCAGCGTCACTCTGGAGCCTATGAACGCCTACGAGCGCCATGTGATCCACACCGCCCTCCAGGAGACCCCGGACATCACCACCTACTCCATCGGCACTGAGCCCAACCGCCGCACGGTGGTGGCGTACAGCCGGGGCGAGCACCGCTGACTCAGAGAGAGAGGCGCCCTGCGGAGACAGTTATGACAAATGGAAAGGGCGCCCGTCGGGGCGCCCTTTTTCCACAAGCGAGGAAGTATGTGTGAATAAAACGGAACTGCTGAATAAGCTGGCCCGGGACAACGGGGAGCGGCTGCTCCTGGCCCGGGCGCTGGACAAGCTGGAGCTGGCCCGGCAGCGGAACATACCGGCCTGCACCGACTTTTTATCCCCACAGGAGCGGGTGAGTGTGGAAAACCTGCTCAACGCCTGCGGCCATCCCCGCCACCTCTTCTTCGGCGGGTACGAGGGAGCGGAGCGCACCATGTATGCGCCTTCCTGCCCGACTGGCAGGAGGCGGAGGACTGGCAGGGGGGACGGGGAGAGCTGTCCCGTCCGCGCCCTGCGGTGCACCTGGAGCGGCGGCCAGAAGCTCACCCACCGGGATTTCCTCGGCTCCGTCCTTGGGCCTGGGCCTGGACCGGGAGAAGGTGGGCGATCTGCTGGTGGCCGACGGGCGCTGCGACGTGCTGGCGCTGGAGGAGGTCGCCGACTTTCTGGTATTCCACATGGAGCAGGCGGGGCGTGTAAAACTCAAAGTGTTCCCCTCTGCCCCTGGACCGGCTGGAGCCCCCGGCGGTGGAGACCAGAACCATCCGGGACACCGTAAGCTCCCTGCGGCTGGACGCGGTGGCCGCCTCCGGCTTCTCTCTGTCCAGGGGCAAGGCCGCCGACCTGATCGCCTCCGGCCGGGTACAGCTCAACCACCGGGAATGTGTCAAGCCCGACCACGCCGTGGCCCAGGGGGACGTGCTGAGCTGCCGGGGGCTGGGCAAGTGCGTGCTCACAGAGGTGGGCGGCCCGTCCAAAAAGGGGCGTATTCTCATCGTATTGGAGCGGTATGTATAATGGAACAGGCAAAAAATCGACCGGATCAATGCCCTGGCCAAAAAGGCCAAAAGCCCCGAGGGCCTCACCCCGGAGGAGACGGCGGAGCGGGACCGGCTGCGGCGGGAGTATATCGCCGCCTACCGGGCCAGCCTGGTGAGCCAGTTGGAAAACACCTATATCGTGGAGCCCGACGGCACCAAGCATAAGCTGGGGAAAAAGCCGTGAAAAAGGCCGCCCCTCCGTTGGGAGGGGCGGCCTTTCCGGTACATCGGAGGTCAAAAACACGTACCGCAATCCACGTGCCCAGGGCGAGCTGCACCAGCAGCAGGGCGGGCAGGCCGTACCTGAAATACCAGTGGCGGTCTTGTGCCGGAAGGTCCACATACCCAGGAGGGCCCCCGGCGTGCCGCCCAGCAGGGCTACGCAGAAGAAGGCCCTCTCGGGTACCCGCCAGCGGTTGTGCCTGGCCTTCCACTTGTCCACACCCATGAGGGCAAAGTCCAGGAGGCTGGCGCACAGCACCCAGAACAGAAAATACTTCATGCCGGGTCCCCCAGGGCGGCCACAAAGCCGCCCCGCCGCTTGGTGGTCTCGTACCAGAGCCTTAGATCGATGCGCAGTGCGCTGCCGCTGTCCAGAATGACCGCCGTGGTGTCCTCCAGAGCGGTGATGGTGACCCAGTGCCAGTAATCCAGCTCCTTCACCCTGCCGTTGTGGAGGTTGAGGAAGGCCACAGGGCAGTCCCGCTCCAGGGCGCGGCGGACAAAGGCCTCGGCCTGCTCATAGGGCGGGCGCTTGGTGCGGGCGGAGGGGAATACGAACAGGCCGGGGGTCAGGGGTGAGGCCCCGGGCGGCGGCAGAGGCCATGCCCTCCGCCATCTGCTCCGGCCGGTTGAGACCGTGGGAAACAGGGGTCACGTGCTCCCACACCCGGCACATCAGGCCGGTGAAGGAGGCGCGGTCCATGGCCCCCTCCGGGTAGAGGGGGCCAGCTCCGGCCGGGTCCGGGCCAGATAGGAGAGGATGACGGCGGCGGCGGTGGGGCCGCAGCCCGCCCGCTGCTGCCACAGATCGGGGAAACCAGTCCTGATCCGCCCCGTGGGTCACGGCCCCGTCAGGGCCGGTGATATCCATCCACGCGGGATGGGCGATGGAAACATGCGCGCTCAAGGTCACATCTGCCTTTCTTTGTGGGTTGACTGTGCCCAGTATAACACCCGCCGCCCGGCCCGTCAAAGGTTGTCTTTCCGCCGGGAGCGTGCTATACTGTCCGGGTACGAAACAAAAAGGAGTGTACCGCCATGTCCCAGCTCTCTCTCACCGAGGGAAATGTCAGGCGGGCGTTAAGCCGCTTTGCCATACCCTTCCTCGGTGCTTCCCTGCTGCAATTTCTGTACGGCGCGGTGGACCTGATCGTGGTGGGACAGTTTGCCGACCAGGCGGGCATAGCTGCCGTGTCCACCGGCAGCCAGGTCATGCAGGCGGTGACCAATTTTATTATCGGCCTGTCCACCGGCGGTACGGTGCTGGTGGGGCAGTACCTGGGCGCCCGGCGGGGGAGGACGTAAACCGGGCCATCGGCACCCTGTTTTCCCTCTTTGCCCTCATCGCCGTGGTCCTGGCGGCCGCCTTCGCCCTGTCCACCAACGCCATTGTGGCGCTGATGCAGGTGCCCGCCGCGGCGGTGGCGCCCGCCCGGCAGTACCTGTTTATCTGCGCCTGCGGCCTGGTGTTCATCACCGGATACAATATGGTCAGCGGCGTGCTCCGGGGCCTGGGGGACTCCAAGCGGCCCATGTACTTCGTGCTGGTGGCCTGCATCATCAACATCGTGGGGGATCTTCTGCTGGTGGGAGTGTTCGGCCTGGGGGCGGCGGGGGCCGCCCTCGCCACCGTGGCTGCCCAGGGGGTGAGCCTGGCCCTGGCCCTGGCGGTACTCCGCCGCCGGGACTTCCCCTTTGATTTTAAGCGGCGTTCCTTTCGGATTCAGGGGGACAAGGCGGCCCGCATCCTCCGCCTGGGCCTGCCTGTGGCGGTGCAGAATGTGCTGGTTACCCTCTCTTTTCTTATCATCACCGCCATTGTAAACCACATGGATGTTCTGGCCCAATCCGCCGCTGTGGGCCTGGTAGAGCGCATCACCGGCTTTATCATGCTCTTCCCCATCGCCTTCCAGTCGGCTATTTCCGCCATGACCGCCCAGAATATGGGTGCGGGCCGCCCCGACCGGGCCCGGCAGGGGCTGAAATACGGTATCCTGTTTTGTCTGGCGGCCGACATTGCCATGTTTGTCCTGGTTCAGCTTGTCCCGGGGCTGGCCATGCGGCTGTTTACCCCCGATGCCGAGGTGATCTACCACGGGGTGCTCTACCTGCGCACCTACAGCATCGACTGCATTCTGGTCACCTTTGTGTTCACCCTCAACGGTTTTTACAGCGGCTGCGGCCGCACCGGCTTCACCCTGTTCAACAGTTTGGCATCCACCTTCCTGGTACGGGTACCGGCGGTATTTTTCATCAGCCTGCTCCCCGGTGTCACTCTGCTGCACATCGGTGTGGCCGCGCCGGCGGCCTCCGCCGTCCAGGTGCTCCTCCAGCTCCTCTACTTCCGCACCGGCCGGTGGAACCATACGGTTTTGGGGAGGCGCAGACATGACCGCCGAAGTGCTGGCCTTCCTGGGAGGCGCTCCGGGCCCCATTTCCCTCTTTGAGGCATGGGAGGAGGCCGTCCTGGCCTGCGGGGGAGAGCACCATGAAGGTGTCCAAAACCCAGATTTCCTGGGGAAACCCCCTGCAGTTCGCCGTTCTCTCCCAGCCCCGGCGGGCTGCCCAGCGGCGGATCGGGGCTCTGCTGGCCCTGGGGCTGGGCCGCCGGGTGGAGCACCCCCGCATCCTCCAGGCCGTGGAGCCCTATCCCGGCCGCTGGACCCACCATCTGATCCTGACCGCACCGGAGGATGTGGACGGGCTGCTGGCGGCCTGGCTGGCCGAGGCCTACCGCTTTGCCAGGGAAAAACAGAGGCGCGCCTGATCCCAGGCGCGCCTCTGTGCGATTGCAATAAACCCTCCTGCTAAAACGTTCGGAGGGAGGGATAGTGTGAAAGGGAACCGTCAGGGTTCCCTTTCGCGTTTTATCAAACAACTTTATGAAACTTCAAAAAAGTTTCATAAAGTTCAGCAGCCTGTCGAAAAAACTTTTTCGACAGGCTGGCAGAGGCGCGCCTGATTTCAGGCGCGCCTCTGTTTGATATGTCAGGGACGCAGGCCACTGCCGCCCTGCATGGTGATGGTCTCGCCGGAGATATACTTGGCATCCTCTGAGCACAGGAACACAGCGGTGCGGCCGATGTCCTTCTCCGGGTCGCCGAAGCGGCCGGCGGGGATACCCCTTGATGGTCTGCTCGTATACCGCCGGATACTCCTCCCGCCACTTCTTGAGGGCGTCGGTCATCACCAGGGGGCAAATGAGGTTGCAGTTGATGCCGTCGGGGCCCCACTCGGTGGCGGCCACACGGGTCATGCCGCGGATGCCCTCTTTGGCGGCGGCGTAGGAGGACTGGCCGGGCTTGCCGAACAGGCCGGCGCCGGAGGCGAAGTTCACCACGGAGCCCTTCGTCTCCTTCAGGTGGGGGTAGCAGTGCTTCATATAGAAGAAGGCGGCGTACAGGCCGGAGTAGATGGCCTGATCAAACTGCTCCTTGGTGTGCTCGGCCAGGGGGACGCCGGAGGCCGAGTTCTGGGCGTTGTTGATTAAAAAGTCGATGCGGCCGAAGGTGTCTGCCGCCTGCTGAACCACGGCGGCCACCTGCTCCTCCACGCCGCCATCGGCCTGGCAGGCCAGCACCTTCACGCCGTAGAGCCGCTCCAGCTCCTCCTTGGCGTCGTCCAGCTTCTTGGTGTTCCGGCCGGTGATGACCAGATTGCAGCCCTCCTTGGCGAAGGCGGTGGACAGGCCGTAGCCGATGCCGCCGCCCTTGCCGCCGCCGGTGATAATCGCTACTCTGCCGTCAAACTTACCCATATCGTCTCCTCCTTGAACTTTTTAGTTTTATTTTGATACTATCTGTATCATACTCCTTTCGACGGCAGATTGCAAGAGAAAACTACCTCTATACGGCGGTTTTAGGGAACATATGTTTGCATTTTAACCCAGGCTATGCTATACTGGCTTGGGAGTATACCAATAAGGAGGGTCTGCCATGAAAACGCTCTCGCCCAAGCAACAGCAGATCTATGACTATATCGTTTCCTTCTCCGGCCTCCACGGCTATCCCCCCTCGGTGCGGGAGATCGGGGAGTATGTGGGGCTCAAGTCCCCCTCCACTGTCCACTTCCACCTGAAGGGGCTGGAGGCGGCGGGGCTGATCACCAAGGCCGAGGGAAAGACCCGTGCCATTACCATCAGCGGCCCACACCCGGGCGCGCCGGAGCCGGCGGGAGAGGAGCCCGACCAGGTGCCTGTGGTGGGCAGTGTGGCCGCCGGAGCCCCCATTCTGGCCCAGGAGTGCATTGAGGACTATCTGACCTTTGACACCGGAGGACTGACAGGGGAGCACTTCGCCCTGCGGGTACGGGGGGAGTCCATGAGGTACGCGGGCATCCTCCCTGGCGACCTGGTGGTGGTACACCAGCAGCAGGACGCCCGCAGCGGGGAGATCGTGGTGGCCCTCTTTTGAGGATGAGGCCACGGTCAAAACCCTGCGCCGCAGGGACGGACACACCTGGCTTATGCCGGAAAACCCGGACTATGAGCCCATTGACGGCGACGGCTGTACCATTCTGGGCAAGGTGGTGGCCGTGGTGCGGAGGTACTGAGGTTGAGTCCTGTGCCGAAGCCCGGTTGGATGAAACAATGAATAAGGGATTATACTGCTCATGTCCGCCCGCAGGCGGAAGAAAGGAGCCTGACCGATGGGAAAGAACGACCGCTTTCAGATCATCTATACTCAGGGGATCACGGATATCACCCGTATCCTGCTGGACACCCGGACGGGGGTGCTCTACCTCCAGACGGTGAGCGGCTATGCCGGCGGCCTCACTCCCCTTCTGGACAGCGAGGGCAGGCCCATGAAATGGCTGCCGGAGGAGGGAGAGGCATGAGACTGGTTACCTGGAACGTCAACGGCCTGCGTGCATGCCTGGGCAAGGGTTTTCTGGACTTCTTCCAGCGGGTGGACGCCGACGTGGTCTGCCTCCAGGAGACCAAGCTCCAGCCCGACCAGATCGCGCTGGAGCTGCCCGGCTACCGGCTCTTCTGGAACAGCGCGGAAAAGAAGGGCTACTCGGGCACGGCGGTGTTCACCCGGGTGGAGCCCCTGTCCGTCACCTGCGGCATCGGCCTGGACGCGCACGACCACGAGGGCCGGGTCATCACCGCGGAGTTCGACGGCTTCTTCCTGGTCTGCTGCTACACCCCCAACGCCCAGAACGAGCTGGCCCGCATCGACTACCGGATGCAGTGGGAGGACGACTTCCGGGCCTACCTCATAGAGCTGGACAAAAAGAAGCCGGTGGTGCTGTGCGGCGATCTCAACGTGGCCCATGAGGAGATCGACCTGAAGAACCCCAAGAGCAACCGGGGCAACGCGGGCTTCTCCGACCAGGAGCGGGGCAAGATGACCGAGCTGCTCTCCAGCGGCTTTACCGACACCTTCCGCGCCCTCTACCCCGACCGGACGGGGGCGTACACCTGGTGGAGCTACCGCTTCAACGCCCGGAAGAACAACGCGGGGTGGCGCATCGACTACTTTATCGTGTCCGACCGCCTGCTTCCCCGGGTGAGGGACAACATCATCCACGCGGAGGTGGAGGGCAGCGACCACTGCCCCGTGGAGCTGGTGCTGGACTGATCATCCAAAACGGAAGCCCCCCGGCGCGCGCCGGCGGGGGCCTTTTTCTCTGCCGCCCGTCACTCCTTCAGCCCCAGCAGCACCTGCCCCGCCGCCCGGGCAAAAAGCCGCGCCCCGGCCAGGGCCTCCTGAAGGGTGTTGCCGTGGGTGCCCACCTCCACCAGCAGAGAACCGTTGGAGAGCTGCTGGTTGTACCGGGAGGAGCGCATGGTCATGGGCCGGGCCAGGGTGGGATAGAGGGTGTTCATGCTCTCCTGGATGCGGCAGGCCAGGGACAGGTTCTGCATCCAGTTGGGGTGTTCTCCCCCCTCGCTGGAGCCCAGCACCAGCATGACCTGGGCGGTGTCCACCCCGTCGATCCGGGTGACGGCCTTGTATACCGTGCCGTCCTCCCCCACCAGGGCGTCCCGGTGGACGTCCAGCACGATTTTGATGGAGGGATATTGCTCCAGGTACCGCTGTACCGCCTCGGCGGAGCGGTCATAGGCCCCGTTGTACTTGGGGTAGTCGTATAGGGTGCGGTCGTGTACCACGGTGAGGCCCAGCTCGGTGAACACCCGCTCCATCTCGTCCCCACCCGAACCACGTTGTAGTTTTCGTCCAGAGTGCGGGTGTTGTTGTCCGAGGGCTCGTAAATGTCGGTGCCGTCGGGCGTGTAGGCCTCGCTGCCGTGGGTGTGGACAATCAGAATCTGGGGTCCCTCCGCCGGGAGGGCAATGTTTACGGGGGCTGCCGCGGCGGCGGCCAGATCCACGTCCAGCCCGGTGCGGTTGTAGAGGTACAGGCTCCCGGACACCTCATAGCCCTGGGTGCTGGTGGGAACCAGGGTGCGGGCAATGATGTCCTCCGGCGCGGCAGTGGTCTCGGGAGGCGGCTCGCTGATGTCGTCGTGATCCTGGGCGGGCTGCCCGGCGGGCAGATCGGGGGTGGCGGGCGCAGAGCCGTCCAGATGGCCGGCCACGGCGTCCCCATTCCCCCGCAGCAGAGGAGACTGGTCCACCACCAGGCGGGCCCAGCCGCTCAGGCCGGACAGGGGACCGTCGTCCTCCGCTACTTGTCCCAGTTCTGCGGAGAGGGCGGCGGAGACAAAGCCGGGGTCCTGTCCCAGACTGCGTAAGGCATTGGCGGCGGAGCCTCCGCCGCTGCACACCAGCAGGGCCCATACCGCCAGGGTGGCCAGAAAGAGGGCGAGACTGCGGCGGAGCAGGCGGCCCCATTGGATTCTGGGCTTCATAGTTCATCATCCTTTGTAAGTAAGATGTCCCCCTCGGGGGCGGATATGGATCTCTATGCGCCCCACAGGGGGAATATGCCAGAGGGCCTGTCTTGACTTTTTCAGTCAATTCGATATAATGCTTTTACGATCGAATGCAGAGGGGGCGGTCCGGGTGGAGAGCCGCGGAGAGGTGCTCAACCAGTTTCTGGTGGAGGTGTTTGGCCAGATCCTGAAGGCGGAGGCCGCCTGCCTGGCCGGGAAAGACCTCTCCTGCGGGAGCTGCACCTGATCGACGCCGTGTGCCGGGCGGTGGATCAGGGCGGGGACAACCGCTCCACCGCCATTGCCGCCGCCCTGGGGATCACAGCGGGCACCCTGACCTCCGCAGTAAACCTGCTGGAGAAAAAGGGGTACCTGCTCCGCCGCCGGGATGAACGCGACAAGCGGGTGGTACACCTGCTGCCGACCGAGCGGGGCCGGGCCGCCGACGCGCGCCACCGGGACTTTCACCGGCAGATGGTGGCCCATGTCCTGGACGGACTGACCGACGAGGAGGCGGAGTGCACCCTCCGCGCCCTGGGCCGGGTGGCCGAGTTCTTCCGGCGCGGCGCACCGGAGCGGGGATGAACAAGACCCACATCGCAACGATGGGAGAGAGGTTCTTTATGAGCAAAATAGCCATTGCCACAGACAGCAACAGCGGCATAACCCAGGCCCAGGGCCGGGAGCTGGGTATCTTTGTGATGCCCATGCCCTTTTACATCAACGACGAGCTCTTTCTGGAGGACATCACCCTGAGTCAGGAGCAGTTCTACCAGCGTCTGGAGGAGGGGGCCGACGTTAAGACCACCCAGCCCGCCCCCGGCGACGTGCTGGAGCTGTGGGACCGGATTCTGAAGGACTATGACGAGCTGGTTTACATCCCCATGTCCAGCGGCCTGAGCAGCTCCTGCGAGACGGCGGTGATGCTGGCCCAGGACTACGGCGGAAGGGTACAGGTGGTCAACAACCAGCGCATCTCCGTCCGTCACCCTGCGGCCGCCGCGGGCCGGAGTCTGCGCTGGGACGCCCACATCTATATTACCGTGGACACCCTCAAGGCCGCCGCGGGCCGGCACGGTGCGCCGCGGGCGAGATCAAGGCCCGCTGCTGGAACAGACCAAGGAGACCGACTTTGACTCGGACATCTATATCCACCCCCCTCTCCCTCTCCGTGGCCTGCCACATCGGCCCCGGCGCCCGGGCGGTCACCCTGACCAAGGCCCTCCCCATCTGAGCCTGCCTAACATGCCCAATCGACCGGCGGCCGGCCATTTTTCCGGCCCACGTGCGCAAACATTCTTCGGCTGGATGGCGGCAATTTTTCCTTGAAATCCGTCAGGATTCCTGCGAAAAAATTGCTTGCCAGTTATGTATAACAGTGACTATAACAGACCCCCTGAGGAGCGGGAGCCCATAGAGACCGAGCATTTTCACGTCTGGGACGCTGAGTCCCCCAAGCCCCCAGGAAAAAGAGCGGGGCGGCCAGGTTTGTGGCCCTGGGCCTTTGCTGTGCCCTGGTGGGCGGCCTGGTCGGCGGCGGCGGCGTACTGGCCGCCAGCCATCTGAGCGGGAGGAAAGACCACCATCTACCAGGGTACCTCCCCCAACAGCATCGTATCCCTGGCCCATGTGGACGGGCAGACCGTCCTCTCCCCCGAGCAGATCTACGCCGCCAACCTGGGCGCGACGGTGGGCGTCAACGGCAATGTGGATACCAATGTGTTCGGCTATACGGTGAAGAACGCCGTATCCGGCTCCGGCTTCGTCATCGGCAGCAACGGCAGCTCCAGCTACATCCTCACCAATTATCACGTCATCGACGGCGTCAGCGACATCAAGGTGTTTTTCTCCGACGGCAAGAGCTATGACGCCACCCTGGTGGGCGGTGAAAAGGAGAACGACATCGCCGTGCTGAAAATCGATGTGGGCAACCTCCAGACGGTCACCCTGGGCGATTCCGACCAGCTCAACGTGGGCGAGGACGTGTACGCCATCGGCAACCCCCTGGGCGAGCTGACCTTTACCTTCACCGGGGGCTATGTCTCCGCCAAGGACCGCTCCGTCACCATGAGCGATGGAACGGTAATGAACATGCTCCAGACCGACACCGCCATCAACTCCGGCAACTCCGGCGGCCCCCTGTTCAACGAGTACGGCCAGGTGATCGGCATCGTCTCCGCCAAGCTGTCCAGCAGCTCCAACTCCGAGGCTTCGGTGGAGGGCCTGGGCTTTGCCATTCCGATCAACGACGTGAAGGATATGGTTACCTCCATCATTGAGCACGGCTACGTCACCGGCAAACCCAACGTGGGCATTCTGATGAAGGACGTGCCCCAGGAGGCCCAGCAGTACGGCGTTCCCGCCGGCTCGGAGGTGCTGGCTGTCCTGGACGGCTCCGGCGCCGGCAAGGCCGGACTCCAGGCGGGCGATATTATCACCGCTGTCAACGGCACCGCAGTGTCGGGCAGCGAGGCCCTCAAAGCCGCCGTCCAGGACTGTAAGGCGGGCGATAAGGTGACCTTCTCCGTTTACCGGGACAGGGGACACGGTGGAGCTTGAGATCACCCTGGATGAGGATAACCAGACCACCCAGGAGGCTATGGAGCAGCTCCAGAAGGATTATCAGGAGCAGCAGGCCCAGCAGGAACAGCAGCAGCCCCAGCAGAATGGCGGCTATTTTCCCTGGCCCTTTGGCTGGTAAGACGTCAGAATTTAGATAAATGGATGATAGAAGCAGCGGCGCACGGATATCCGTGCGCCGCTGCGATTGCATATAATGCCTCCGGCCAAAGGTGCCGGAGGGAGGGAAAGTGTGAAAGGGAACCGTCAGGGTTCCCTTTCGCGTAAAATAGAATGACTTTTTGAGACATCAAAAAGTCCGGCAGCCTGTCGGAAAAGTCCGGCCGGACTTTTTTGACAGGCTACGGCGCACGGATACCCGTGCGCCGCTGCTTTTTAGGTGACTCCCCGGTACTTTTTGCGGGTTGCGATACCGCCCCGGATATGCCGTTCCGCTTTATTTTCGTCCAGCACCTGCTTGACCTGGAGGTAAAGAGGCTTGTTAAAGGCGGGCAGACGCTCGCTTAGGTCCTTGTGGACCGTGGATTTGCTGATGCCGAACCTCTGGGCCGCGCTGCGCACCGTCGCTTTGTTCTCTATGATGTAAAGCGCCAGCTGGCAGGCGCGCTCCTCGATGTTCCCTTTCAAACAGCAACACTCCCCGCAATGATTCTCACGGGGCATGTATATGCGTCGGAGCGGGGAGATATGTTGCGCGCAGTTACGTCTGCATGTTTCCGGAAGGTCTGGCGCAGGGCATGCAACTGGCGCGTTCGACGATATGGTAGGGCAAGCTAATTTTAACGGGCAGTTGGTGACCGCCATTGATTCGGTCGGCTAGGGTACGGACTGCCATCTTGCCCATTTCATCCAAAGGGACGTGTATGCTGCTTATTTTGGGCTGGACATAGCGAACGTTTGGAATGTCGTTAATTCCAATAATGGAAATTTCGTCAGGAACCTGAACGCCCAACTCCTTGCAGGCCCGAAGCGCGCCGATAGCGGTCATATCATTGGCGCAGATGACGGCTGTAATGTTGCGGTTCTGGCTGAGAAGCTGCTTCATACCCTGAAGACCGCCGTCCATGGAGAGCGTATTGATTTGAACCAGATGCTCCGGACAAGGGGGCAGGCCGCATAGGCGGAGCCCTTCTAAATAGCCACGGTAGCGTCCCTCCTGCTCTGCTCCAATAAAAGCGATATTCCGATGATTCCGGTCATAAAAATAGCGTACGGTATCCCGAACGGCAAAAAAAACAATCACAGAGTACCTGGTCACATTCAGCCTCAACATAGACAATATTGCGGAATCGTTTTTCAGTTTGAAATTCCAGCATGGAATAGGTGTATTTCAGTACAAAGTTGCTTTGAAATGCTTCCTGCTCAATACTGGAGATAATGCGGGGGAAAAAAGGGGTCATCCCGTACCTCCCCGGGGGAACAGGCAATTAATCCGTAGATAGACTGCATAACCGGGGTGGGCTGTAAAGCATGCCGGAGCTCGCGTGCGACTGGATTGGGGACATACCCGGTTTTTCGAACAATGTTCCAGATGCGCTCCTGTACCTGAGCGCTGGCCGCTTTGGTGTTTGGCTGGTTTAAAACACGGGAGACAGTGGAGATGGAAACGCCCGCTTCTTTCGCAATTTCTTTGAGTGTCATGATATGCCTCCCTGTTTGAATAATTTGTTATTATTTTAACACAAATTTTGAGTAAAACAAGAGATACACTTAAGAAATTTTATGAACTCTTGTGCCAAGTGGCAAGATATTTGGGACTGGGACAGCCTGTACGCCGCTACCCTGGCGTCCATCCGCAACCCCATCGGCATGCCCCCGCTGAAGGAGCTGGCCGGGCCGGGCAAGTCGGTGGTCATCGTCATTCCGGACATCGTCAAGGGGGGCAACCAGCCCACCAGCCACCGGAAGGTGGCCATCCGGGCCTGCCTGGACGAGCTGTACGCCGCCGGGGTGGAGCAGAAGGACGTGCTGCTGCTGTTCTCCAACGGCCTGCACCCCCGGGCCACCGTGGCCGAGATGCAGACCATCCTGGGCCCCGAGCTGTTCGGCGAGTTCTACCCCACCGGCCAGATCACCAGCCACGACAGCGAGGACTACGACCACCTGGTGGACCTTGGCTACACCGCCCAGGGGGACCACGTGATCATGAACAAGTACGTCTATGACGCGGACGTGGCGGTGCTCATCGGCCACACCCAGGGCAACCCCTATGGCGGCTACTCCGGCGGCTACAAGCACTGCGCCACCGGCATCTCCCACTGGCGGAGCATCTCTGCCCACCACGTGCCCCAGGTGATGCACCGGCAGGACTTCGTGCCCGTGTCCACGAACAGCGAGATGCGGCACAAGTTCGACCAGCAGGGCATGCGGATGGAGGAGAAGATGGGCAAGAAATTCTTCTGCTGCGACGCCGTACTGGACACCAGGAGCCGCCAGATCGAGATCACTTCCGGCTGGGCCAGGGAGATGCAGCCCGTGTCCTGGAAGATGGCGGACAAGCGCACCTACGTCCACTGGGCGGAGAAGAAGTACGACATCATCGTGTTCGGCATGCCCACCAACTTCCACTACGGCAACGGCATGGGCACCAACCCCATCCAGATGATGCAGGCCCTGTCCGCCCAGGTCATCCGCCATAGGCGCATCATGAGCGACCGGTGCGTGTTCATCGTGTCCTCCATCTGCGACGGCTACTTCCACGACGAGCGCTGGCCCTACCTGCGGGAGCTGTACGACCTGTTCCAGCACGACTACATGAACATCCTCCCCGACATGAACCGGTACGGCGAGTACTTCGCCACCAAGGAGGAGTACATCCGCAAGTACCGCTTCGCCAACGCCTTCCACCCCTTCCATGGCTTCTCCATGATGAGCTGCGGCCACCTGGCCGAGGAGCACACCAGCGCCATCTACATCGTGGGCGCCCGGGAGCCGGGCATCGCCCGCGGCATGGGCCTCAAGACCCGCGCCACCTTCGAGGAGGCCCTGGCCGACGCCATGCGCAAGTATACCGGCCCCAACCCCAACATCCTGGCCCTGCCCCGCACCTTCACCACCGCCGCCGTCCACGCCGCCGATCCTACCAATCCTGAAGTATGGAAAGGGATTGAGTGCATTCTGCCCACCGGTACGACCCTGCAGTACATGTTCCTCAGCTATCTTCAGTCACTGGGACTTTCCGCGGATGACGTGACAATTACCAATATGGATGTTACGCCCGCGCTGACCGCCTTCAATGCCGGAGAGGGCGACGCACTGTGCGTTTGGAATGCCGTGGCATACAACGCCGAGGACAGCGGACTCGTCCGTATTACCGATGTCAGCGAATTGGGCATTAACAATGTCTGCGGACTGGCGGCCACAAAGGATGCTATGGAGAATAAGAGCGACCTGATCGACCTGGCCTGGATGGTCTATTATCTGACTTGGGACTGGTGCCAGCAGAGCGAGGACAATATGGCGCAGGCGGTGGAACTCTATGTGGAGTCCTGCGAGGACGAGGGTGTGGTATCCAATGAAAGCATCTGTCAGCGGGCTTTGGATATCTTTGCCTGCCCCAGCCCCTCTGAGGCCGTCAGCGTGATGACTACAGAGGAAGAGGATCGCCTTAGCTTGGCGGATCGTCCGTTGTTGGCCGCTGAAAACGATCTGCTGGAGACAATGGACTTTTTCATCTCCATCGGCAGCTATACTGAGGAAGACCGTACCGCCATCCTTGATAAGGAGCTGGTGAACTCCTCTGTGGCGGAGCGGTGCGCCGAGACGCTTAAAACGCTGGGCTATCTGGAATAATCAGCTGCACATCTGCGCAACCCGGGGCTGCATTGTCGTTCCGCTTAGGCACGCAGTGCAGCCTCCTTGCCTGCCAAACGGCGGGGGAAACTTGTTGTAAGGGGGAAGTAATATGCAAAATGCTTCCAGCGCGGGCCGGAAGCTGACCAACGAGGAGCGCGTCGAAGTGGTCAAGCGGCAGAAAAAGCGCAACAGCTTCCAACTGGCCATGCTGTCGGTCATCGGCATATTGGGTTTTCTACTTCTCTGGCAGGCAGCTGTTCTGGCGGGGGTTCTGCCCAGCCGCTACGTCCCGGCGCCTACGGAGGTTATCGCACTGTTTGCTACAAAGCTGGTGGATCCCAATCCGGACGGCGCGGTACTGGGGGTTCACATCATGGCCAGCCTCCAGGTGGCCCTGACGGGTTTTCTGCTGGCAATTGTCATCGGAATTCCTCTGGGGCTTTTTATGGGCTGGTTCCGGGGATTCGACAAATTTATGCGGCCCATCTTTGAAATTCTGCGGCCCATACCGCCGGTTTCCTGGATTCCGCTGACCATCATCTGGATGGGAATCGGCCTGCAGGCCAAGGCATTTATTGTATTCTTTTCAGCCTTTGTACCCTGTGTTATCAATGCATATACCGGCATTAAGCAGTCCAGCCCGGTGCTGATCAATGTGGCCAAAACCTGCGGAGCCTCCAATTTTACGGTGTTCCGCAAGATTGGAATTCCGTCTGCCATGACCATGACCTTTGCTGGCATCCGCGTGGCCCTAGGAAACGCATGGGCCACGCTGGTGGCCGCTGAGATGCTGGCGGCCAATGCCGGACTTGGGTACATGATCCTCCAGGGCCGACAGTTTGCCCGGGCCGACATCATTATCCTGGGTATTGTTGTCATCGGCGTGATCGGCGTCATTTTCACCTCGGTCCTGGGACTGCTGGAGAAGAAAGTGCTGAGGTGGAAACGATGAAACAGAGCAGTACCAGTGTTGTTGTCATGAGCGACGCGGAGCGCCGTGAGAGACTCCGCAACCGGATTTACGCCGTGTTTCCTGTAGTTTCCGTCCTGCTTCTGATCCTGCTGTGGTTTTTGGCCGCGGGCGCGGAAAACAGCACCTTTCCCTCTCCTGTGGATATTTGGAATCGATTCCTGCTGCTGATGGAAAAACCGATCAAGCAGCTCAACCTCTTTGGCCACATTTGGGCCAGCCTTCTGCGCGTATTTATTGCCCTGGCCTTTGCCTGGCTGCTTGGGATCTCTTTCGGCATTCTGATCGGCTGGAACAAGAAGGCCAACGCACTACTGGGGCCCCTCTTTACCGCCTTTCGCTCCGTGCCGCCCCTGGCCTGGGTGCCATTGATGACCATGTGGTTTGGCACCGGTGAATTTCCCAAAATTCTGATTGTATTTATCGGCGCGCTGATGCCGGTGGTGGTCAACACGCAGGCGGGCATTTCCAATGTGCAGAACATGTACCTCAATGTGGGTACCATTTTCCATGCCAACAAGCGGCAGATGCTCTTTGAAATCGCTATTCCGTCGGCTCTGGACGCCATTTTTGCCGGCGTGAGAACCTCTACCTCTGCCGGCTGGATGGTGGTGCTGGCTGCGGAGATGCTGGGCGGAAAGTCCGGCATTGGTTTCCTCATCACCCGCGGTATGGACTCCGGAGACTATGCCCTGTGTCTGTTGTCCATGGTGTGTATCGGTTTGGTCGGCGCGCTGCTGGCCATCATTACCCAGCTCTTAGAAAGGATGGTTTGTCCATGGACGGCAAAAAAGTCAAACTGAGACTGGAGCATATTTCTCAGAGCTACATTGTCAAAAATGAGGTGTCAGACGCCGTGGTTGACGTGTCTCTGGATGTGTACGACAATGAGTTTCTAGTCATACTCGGCCCAGGGCGCTGCGGTAAAACTGTACTGCTGAATATGATAGCCGGGCTGGAAAAGCCGGTGGACGGGAGTCTCTTACTGGATGGAGAGGAGATCCATGGGAGCGACGAGCGTATTGGCATGGTGTTTCAGAAGCTGGCGCTGATGCCGTGGAAAACCGTAATGGAAAATGTAGAGTTCGGCCTCAAGATGAAGGGTGTGCCCAAGGCTCAGCGCCGGGAGACGGCCCAGAAGTACATCAACCTGGTGGGCCTGCAGGGCTTTGAAAAAAGCTACCCCAGCCAGCTCTCCGGCGGCATGAAGCAGCGCGTAGGCATTGCCCGCGCCTATACCAACAATCCGGAGATTATGCTGATGGACGAGCCCTTCGGACAGCTGGACGCCCAGACCCGATATTCCATGCAGGACGAGGTACTGCGAATCTGGGAAAGTGAAAAGCGCACCTTTATCTTCGTCACCAACAATATCGAGGAGGCGCTCTATTTGGCCGACCGCATTGTGTTGCTGACCAACTACCCTGCGCAGGTCAAGGAAATCTATGACATCAACCTGCCCCGGCCCAGAGATACGGTCAGCCCTGAGTTCCTGCGCCTGCGAAAAATTATTAGTGACAACACGGATCTGGCGCTCTGACGGAGGTGGTTAAGGATGAGCGAACCAAAGAGTGAATACAAGGTGGAGGTTAAGAACCTCACAAAATATTTTGGGGATCTGCACGTGCTCAACGACATCTCCTTTAATGTCAGAAAGGGTGAATTTATCTGTATTGTGGGCCCTACCGGCTGCGGTAAGACCACGTTTCTCAACCTGCTGACCCGCATTTACATGCCATCCAAGGGCGACCTTCTGATCGACGGAGAGTCCGCCGACCCCAAAAAAAGCACAATTTGGCCTTTGTGTTTCAGGAGCCATCCTCTATTCCCTGGAAGACGGTGGAGGAAAACCTACGCTTTGGGCTGGAGCTGAAAAAGTTGCCCAAAAAAAGATCGACGAGCGGGTGGAAAACATTATTAAGCTGATGGGCCTGCAAAACTTTCGTGACGCCTATCCGCACCAGCTGTCGGTGAGTACCGAGCAGCGTATTATCATCGGCCGGGCCTTCGCCATGAACCCGGATCTGCTGCTGATGGATGAACCCTATGGGCAGATGGACATCAAACTCCGCTTCTACCTGGAGGACGAGGTGGTTCGCCTCTGGAAGGAGACGGGCAGCACGGTGCTGTTTATTACCCACAACATTGAGGAGGCTGTTTACCTCGCCGAACGCATTCTGATCCTGTCCAACAAACCCACTACAATTAAAGAGGACTTCAAGGTAGACCTTCCGCGGCCCCGCGATGTGACTTCGCCGGAGTTTACCAAAATCCGCCAGTATGTTACCGATCAAATCAAATGGTGGTAAGGGAGGCTTTTCAAACTAATGTATGACGTTCTGATCATCGGCTGCGGAGTAATTGGGTCTGCCATGGCGTATACGCTGTCACGGTATCAACTGAAGGTCTGTGTATGTGAACGGTTCAACGATGTGGCCAACGGAGTAACCAAGGCCAACAGTGCCATTCTGCACGCCGGCTTTGACTGCCCGCCCGGCAGCCTGGAGGCCCGCATGAACCTGGAGGGCATTGCTATGGCCCGGGAAATCTGCAAGAAACTAGATGTAGAGTACCGGGATATCCCCTCGTTTGTGATCGCCTTTGACGAGCGGGAGATGGAGTATGTAAGGGAGCTCTATGACCGCGGCGTGGCCAATGGCGTACCGGGCGTGCGTATTATTGACCGGGAGGAGGCGCTCCGGCTGGAGCCTGGCCTCAATCCCAAGCTGATCGGCGCCCTGTATGCCCCTGGCTCCGGTATTATTAACCCCTGGGAGTACGCCGTCGCCATGGCGGAGACGGCAGTACGCAATGGCGTGGAGGTGAAGTTGTCATCCCGCGTAACCGGGATTGAGCGGAATGAGGATCACTTTGTGGTGACAACCAGTTCCGGAAGCTATGAAGCCCGCTATGTTATCAACGCCGGAGGGGGCCTTTTCCGCCCAGGTTTATGAGCTGGTGGGGGGCCACGGGCTGAAACAGACAAATTTTTGCGGCCAGTATTACGTTCTGGACAAAAGCCAGGGGGCATCATTAACTCCGTGGTATTCCCCTGTCCCGACGAGCACGGCTTTAAGGGAATCCTGGTGGCCCCCACGGTTCATGGAAACCTGATTGTGGGTCCCGACGCATATCAGGCGGAGGATGGCGACCATGTGGCCACGGTCGAACCCTATCTGAGTCAGGTGAAGAGCGGAGGACTGCGCTCTGTTCCGGGCATTGACTTCCGTCAGACGATTCATGAGTACGCCGGAGTGCGTCCCAATACGCAAATACCAGACTTTGTTATTGAAGAGTCCCCCATTTGTCCTCATTTCATCAACCTGGCGGGTATCAAGTCACCCGGACTCTCCGCAGCTCCGGCCATTGCCCTGGAGGGATTGCGCATACTGTCCGGGTGCGGTCTTGAGCTGACGGAAAAGGAGACGTTTATCGACCGGCGCAGGCGCATTAAGTTCCGGGAACTCAGCAATGCGGAGAAGGCCGCGGTGATTGCCGAAGATCCGCTCTACGGCCGGGTTATCTGCCGGTGTGAAACCGTGACGGAGGGGGAGATCGTTGAGGCGATTCACCGTCCCATTGTCCCCCGTTCCATTGACGCCATCAAGCGCCGCTGCACCGCGGGCATGGGCCGCTGCCAGGGCGGCTTCTGCGGCCCCCGGGTGCATGAGATCCTGGCCCGTGAGTTGGGTGTTTCCCCAATGGATATAACAATGGATGAGGAGGGGACCTGGCTGCTCAGCTCCCCCATCAAGGAGGTGTCCGTCCATGACGCTTAACTATCAGGTGGTAGTGGTCGGCGGCGGCCCTGCCGGACTGGCCGCGGCCTGCAGCGCGCGTGAGGCGGGAGCGGAGCGGGTGCTGGTTCTGGAACGGGACAAGGAACCGGGCGGCATTCTGAATCAGTGCATTCACAACGGCTTTGGACTGCACTATTTCAAAGAGGAGCTGACTGGCCCTGAGTACGCGGGACGTTTTATTCAGCGGGCTTCTGAGCTGGGAGTAGAGATCCTGCTGGATACTATGGTGCTCTCTGTGGAGGAGGATCACACGGTTCGTGCGGTCAATTGCCGGGACGGACTGCTGGAGATCCAGGCGGATGCTGTCGTGCTGGCCATGGGCTGCCGGGAGCGTACCCGTGGGGCCATCGCCATTCCGGGAGACCGTCCGGCCGGAATTTTTACAGCCGGTACCGCCCAGCGATACATTAACATTGAAGGCTGGATGGTGGGCCGCCGGGTGGTTATTCTGGGCAGCGGAGATATCGGCCTGATTATGGCGCGCCGCATGACGCTGGAGGGGGCCAACGTATTGGCCTGTGTGGAACTGATGCCCTACTCCAATGGATTAAACCGAAACATTGTGCAATGCCTGAAGGACTGCGGGAGCGGGTGGAGCAGGTTGTGGTCTCCGAGGTAGGCGCTGACCGCAGGCCAATACCAGGTACGGAAATCAAGTTTGACTGCGACACCGTTCTGCTGAGCGTTGGACTTATTCCTGAAAACGAGCTGACCGCCGCAGGAATTCCCATTGACAGCCGAACCAGCGGCGCCGTAGTTTTTGAAAACATGGAAACGGTGACTCCCGGAATTTTTAGCTGCGGTAATGTCGTCCATGTCCATGATCTGGTCGACTTTGTCACGGCGGAGAGCCGGCGGGCGGTGCAGCGGCGGCTCGGTATGCGGCGGCAGGTCAGAGCTCCCCTGCCCTGTCCTGCCTGGAGGTGCAGAATGGCGCGGGGGTCACTTACACAGTGCCGCAGAAGATACGGCCCGCCCATGTGGAGAAGGGCGTGGATGTCTTTTTCCGGGTTGACAACGTGTACCGGAACCGTCGTATCTGCGTGACCTCTTCAGGGGAGGAGCTATGCAGCTTCTCCAGGGAGCACATGGCTCCGGGTGAGATGGAGCACATTGTCCTGCCCAAGCGTCTGCTGGAGCGGGCGGGGGACGGGAAACTGACGGTTTCTCTGGCG
>VOFI01000809.1_pt1 | contig 40000 bp, 39 predicted proteins | sample 5384131 | NCBI WGS metagenome assembly VOFI01 (sample SAMN12384728, study PRJNA508395) | human gut metagenome | isolation source: healthy gut H | host: Homo sapiens | reverse complement strand
GATGGAACGTTTTTTAGAACGAATTTCTTTATCAGAGTATAAAAACCAGTTTATATTAAAAGGTGGAATGCTTGTGGCGGCAATGGTTGGTCTGGATGCCAGAGCTACTATGGATCTGGATGCTACCATAAAAGGCACTGTTAGTGTGGAGGATGTAGAAATGATTATATCCCAAATTATATCAATTCCACTGGACGATGGTGTTTCATTTCGGGTCAAACGGATATCGGAAATCATGGAAGAAGCAGATTATCCTGGTGTTCGTGTAAGCATGGAAACGAAATTTGATGGTGTAATCACACCATTAAAGATTGATATTTCTACAGGGGATGTAATTACACCAAGAGAAATCAAGTACAAATTTAATCTTATGCTTGAAGACCGCACTATTGAGGTATGGGCATATAATCTGGAAACGGTATTGGCTGAAAAATTGGAAACTGTTGTTAGTCGAAACGTGGAAAATCTTTGGTCTGCTTGGCTTTCTTCTGTTTGCTAATCGGTAGGAGGTGTATTCTCATGTCGAATAAAGAAATGACAACAGAAAAGCGCCTTAAAGTGCGCTTATACCTATCATTGCTGGTTTATACCGTTGTTGGATATGGTTTAACCCTTATCTTGGACTACATCTTTTCAAAATTTGACAACGGTATTTTTGCATGGCTCTACTGGCGGCTTGATCTGCTTTTTATTTTGTATCTGATGCTCGGCTTTATATGTATCTTCAATTACTATTGGAAAAAGCCGTGGGGCTATCTGGATGAAGTAATTGACGCAACCCAAACGGTCTATGAGCAGAACAATCATACAGTATCGTTGTCTGAGCCACTGAAAGAACTGGAGGAACAGCTCAATCAGATTAAAATGTCTGTTCTGTTGAGCAAGCAGGCTGCAAAGCAGGCAGAAGAAAAGAAAAATGAAATTATTATGTATCTGGCACATGATATACGCACCCCTCTCACAACAGTAATCGGCTATTTGAGCCTGCTCCATGAAGCCCCTGACATGCCTGAACAGCAAAAGGAAAAGTATGTAAAAGTGGCGTTGAATAAGGCAGAGCGCCTTGAAAAGCTCATCAATGAACTTTTTGAAATTACCAAGTACAATGCACATACGGTTATTATCAAAAAAGAAACTGTGGATTTACATTGTCTGATTGCGCAGGTAATAGATGAAATATATCCGACACTCTCCGCAAATGGCAATACAGCGGTATTTACTGCGGAGGATAACTTATCCGTGAACGCTGACCCTGAAAAACTGGCGAGAGTTTTCAGTAATCTTTTACGAAATGCTGCGTCATATAGTTACCCGCAGACAGAAATCACTATATCCGCCAAACGGTTAGAGCATGATATTCAGATCACTTTTGAAAATCATGGAAAAACAATTCCACAGGAACAGCTTAACAGTATATTTGAAAAATTCAATCGCTTGGATGATGCTCGGCTTTCTAATACAGGTGGTGCGGGACTTGGTCTTTCTATTGCGGAAGAAATTATACATTTACATGGTGGAAAGATTACTGCATCCAGTCAAAACGAAACCATAGACTTTGTGATTACATTACCACTTTCCGCTTAGGAAAATAAGAATGTGATCTTAGGAATTACTTAGGAATTTAAGCGTGTGATTTTTGAGATTGAAAAGCCTTTGTTCGGTACAATGATTATCGAACAAGGGCTTTTTATTGTTCAGCTGAAGCAAAAGAAAGGAGTGTAAGCATGGAACTGAAAATAGAGCATTTAAGCAAGCAGTTCAAAGACAAAACAGCAGTAAATGATGTCAATCTGACATTGACTCCCGGCGTTTGGGGACTTTTGGGGGCGAATGGTGCAGGGAAAACCACGCTCATGCGCATGATTGCTGATATTATGACACCAACCAACGGAGCGGTTTACTATGACGGAAAAGACATTCGAGAGTTGGGTGAAGTTTACCGAAGCAAGTTTGGCTTTCTGCCGCAGGATTTTGGGTATCACCGGGATTTTACGGTCAAAGATTATTTGGAGTATATGGCTGCGCTGAAAGATATTCCTACAAGGGCAACCACCCAAAAGATCAATCATTTGTTGGACATTCTTTCGCTCTCCGATGTGAAAAAGAAAAAAATCTCCAATCTGTCAGGCGGCATGAAGCGTCGTGTTGGTATTGCGCAGGCTATGTTGAACGACCCGGAGATACTTGTCATGGACGAACCGACAGCAGGACTTGATCCCGGGGAGCGCGTGCGTCTGCGGAATTTCATTTCCGAGTTTTCGCATGATCGAATCGTGTTGATTTCCACCCATATCGTATCTGACATAGAATATATTTCTACGCGCAACGCAATTATGAAAGCCGGAGAAATTGTTGATGTCGGAACTACCGCAGAACTTGTCAAGCGGATTGAGGGCAAGGTTTGGAATTGCATAATTCCGACCTCAAAGCTGCCGGAATGTGAAATGCGGCTGCGCATTATAAATATCGTTCTCATCGTATCAAATCTCCTTATCGTTAAATCAATCATTTGTTGCAAAAATCAGAAGCATTTCAATCAGTTCACAATGTCACTTTTATTTTGTGTTATACTGTTTTATATAATTTTCTTGCCCTTGTTTTTGCCCTTATCAGAGTTCGTAAACACTGGTGGGACGATATAACGCAAGGGAAACAATAAGGGAAAGCTCACCTGCGATAAACTTTGTGTTTTCAAGGGATTGAGAGATATTTGATAATAAAATATAACAGTTATTAAATCCCTTGGAATATATGAAATCTCAATTCACTGCCGGGATGCTTCCGGTATCGGAGTGTGTTTCCTCAGTCCAGGATTCTTCCGTCGGTGGAGATGGTCACCACCTGCCACGGAATAAATTTTCCGCTCTGCTGCAATGCTGTCTTTGCGGCGTGTTCCAGCCCGCCGCAGCAGGGGACCTCCATCCGCACGATGGTCACGCTCTGGATGTCGTTGCTGCGGATGATCTCCGTCAGCTTCTCGGCGTAATCCACGCCGTCCAGCTTCGGGCAGCCCACCAGCGTGATATGCCCCTTGATGAACCGCTCATGGAAGGCGGCGTAGGCGTAGGCCGTGCAGTCGGCGGCAATGAGCAGCTTGGCCCCGTCAAAATACGGCGCCCGCACCGGGACCAGCTTGATCTGCACCGGCCACTGGGACAGCCGGCTGACCGGTTCGGCGCAGACGGTCTCCGCCTGCCGGGTCTCCGTGTGCCGGATGCTTCTGGACTGGCTCCCCGGACATCCGCAGGGCAGGGGAGTACCCTCCTTCCGCATCTTTTCCTGCATCTTCTTCTGCTTATTGGCCAGCACCGCCTGCTCGTCATAGGCGGCTGCCTCCCGCTCCACAAAGGAGATGGCCCCGGTGGGACAGGCAGGCAGACAGTCCCCCAGCCCGTCGCAGTAGTCGTCCCGCATCAGTTGGGCCTTGCCCTCTACCATGGCGATGGCCCCCTCATGACAGGCCTCGGCGCAGGCGCCGCAGCCGTTGCATTTCTCCCGGTCGATTTCAATGATCCTTCTTTTCATGATCATGCCTCCTTGTTTTTTTGACCTGATTATAGTAGAATAAAATCAACAAGTCGGTTGAATTTTCAACGAAAGAGGATTTTTTATGAAAGAATTTTTCCCGGTGCTCCGTTCTTCTCAGCTTTTCTCCGGTGTCTCGGAGGAGGAACTCACCGCCATGCTCACCTGTCTGGGAGCAGAAAAGCGGAGCTTTCCCAAGGAGGCCTTTCTGCTGCGCTCCGGAGACACGGCGGAGTCCATCGGTCTGGTGCTGTCCGGCAGCGTGCTGGTCATTCAGGAGGATATCTGGGGCAACCGCAATATCCTCTCCAAGGCGGGGCCGGGCCAGACCTTCGCTGCCGCCTATGCCTGCGCTCCCGGCTCGGTGCTGAACGTCAGCGTGGTGGCGGAGACGCCCGTCACGGTGCTGCTCATGAACGTCAAGCGCATCCTGAACGTCTGCCCCTCCGCCTGCACCCACCACAGCCGGATCATCCGCAACCTGCTGGGGGAGCTGGCGGAAAAGAACCTGCGCTTTGGCGAAAAGCTCACCCACATGGGCCAGCGCACCACACGGGCCAAGCTCATGTCCTACTTCTCCGCCGAGGCCCAGCGGCTGGGAACGTATGAGTTTGATCGGCGTGGCCGAAGCGGTCATTGACCTGCTTGAAGTTGTCCACGCCAACTGCCGTTTAAGGCCCTCTGTCAGCTCCTTGCCCAGATACATCTGTAACGTCGGGCTTTGCAGCGGCTCCAGCATCACCGACGGCAAACCCGTCTGCTCCGCCAGCCCACGGGACAGGTGCAGGGAGGAGGGCTGGGCAGTATAGTCGAACCACAGCTCATCGCTGAGGGAGGTAAAGAAGTCCTGCTTGGCGTAGGCATCCTCCAGCTGCTGGGTCATTCGTGCAGCGGCCAGATCCTGTCCTTTATACAGCTCCTCCACCACCCGCCGCAGGGGCGCCACCGTCTGCCCGGCGTCCTTCATGCCCTGCTTGGCAGTGTCGGACACGTCGTCCAGACAGCGCAGCAGCAGGGGATTGTAGCTGCCGCACTCGCCGTTGTGGATCATTTCAACGGCCTTCTCGTGGGAAAAAGCCTGCTTGTAGCTGCGCTTGCTGGTCAGGGCATCATAGGCGTCCGCCAGCGACACCACCTGTGCGGCGATGGGGATGTGATCCCCGGCCAGTCCGTCGGGATACCCCTCGCCGTTCCAGCGCTCATGGTGCCACCGGCAGATCTCAATGGCGTACTTCACCAGCTTCTCGTTGCGGTGCATGGGCAGCTCCGACAGGATCTGCGCCCCCAGCTTGGTGTGGGTCTTAATGATGGCGAACTCCTCGTCCGTCAGCTTGCCGGGCTTTTGCAGGATATCCTCCGGCACCAGCAGCTTCCCGATATCGTGCAGGCCCGACGCTGTGCAGATGAGGTTCACATCCTCCGGGGTCAGGGAGTATTGCGCCGTCACCGCCATCAGCCGCCGCAGCAGAAGCCCTGTCAGGTACTCCACGCCGGACATATGGCCGCCGCCCTCGCCGTTGCGGTATTCCACGGCGAAGTTCAGGATGGACAGCATCACCTCGCTGCTCTTCTCCTGCCGGTAGACCCGGCTGGTGAGGATGTCCATCATCTCCTGCCTCCGGGTGTGGAGCAGGATGGTGTTGATGATGCGCTGCCGCACCACCGTGGCGGAGAAGGGGCGGTTGATGTAGTCCACCGCCCCCAGCTCAAAGGCCCGGTCGATGTAGCCGCTGCCCGTCTCGGCGGAGATCATCACCGTCGGCACATCCTCCAGCCATTGGCGCTGCTTCATCTCCTCCAGCACCTGAAACCCGTCCATCTCTGGCATAACGACGTCCAGCAGCAGAGCCGACAGGTCCTTGCGATAGATCTGCAATGCGGCGAGAGCCTCCTTGCCGTCGGAGACCTCCATGATTTCGTAATCCTGCTCCAGCATATTGGCCAGAATGGCCCGGTTCATCTCCGAATCGTCTGCGATCAGCAGCTTTTTTCGTTCCATAGTATCCTCCTGCGGGCCCGTCGGGGTATCCGTAAAACATTCAGTCCATTATACACCGCAATGTCTGGAAAAGGCAATGGTTTCTTCCAGAAAATAACAGGAAAAACGAAAAAGGACAAAAGCTTCCGGTTTCCCGCCTGAGGAAAACGCCAAGGGGAAGCCGACGGTCAGAAAGCGGGCCGCCGTCCAGAGGGACGGCGGCCCGCTTTCTGACCGTTTATCTGACGAAAAAGGCTTGTGCGGCAGATGTTTTTACTTACCCCACCAGCTTGAACAGCAGCACCACGGCTCCCAGCACCACCAGCACCACGCCGGTGGCCCGGTTCAGGGTCTTGGGCTCGGCCTTGTTGGCGAATACGGCGGCGATGCGGGCCCACAGCAGGGTGAATACGACGCACAGCGCAAATACCGTCCAGTCCGGCGCTCCGCCGATGGCGAAGTGGGACACAGCACCGGTGAGTGCGGTGAAGGTCATGATGAATACGCTGGTGCCAACGGCAGTCTTCAGCTCATACCCCAGCACGGAGGTGAGGATCAGCAGCATCATCATGCCGCCGCCGGCCCCGACGAAGCCGCAGATGAAGCCGACGATCACGCCGCACACCACCGACTGCACCGCCCGCTTCTTGGCGCTGATGCTCTGCATGGCCTCCTTGGTGGTCATCACCGGCCGGACGATGAACTTCACACCCAGCAGGAAGGTCATTACCACGGAAAAGCTCCCCATGGTGGCCGAGGGGACGATACTGGCGATGTAGCTGCCCACCACAGTAAAGGCCAGCACACTGGCCATCATGATCAGTCCATTGCGAATGTCCAAATTTTTGTTCTTCCCGTAGGTATAGGCAGATACGGCGCTGGCCAGCACGTCCGAGGACAGGGCGATGCCCACCGCCAGATACGGGTCCATGCCCAGAAAGGTGATGAGCATGGGACTGATGACGGCGGCGGCGCTCATCCCGGCGAAGCCGGTGCCAAGACCGGCCCCCATCCCGGCGAAAAAGCAGACGAGTACAGTAATCAAAATATGCATGGAAACCTCCCGAATTGTGAAACATACAAGCGATACGCCCCATTGTAAAGCACTCCCCGGCAAAGTCAACGGGGAAGATTTTCCGGTGTATTAGAAAATAGACAAAACCTGTTTCTGTGAAGAATTACTCCCCGGCGGTTCCGCCGGGGAGAAGCACGTCAAACCTTGTAAATGGTGTCCTGCTTGCCGAAGGCGTTCAGGGCCTGCACCACGGTGCTCTCGGACTCCTGCGTGTAGGGCAGCAGCACCAGCATGGGCTGGTGGAAGGTCAGTACGATGACCTCCTGACTGATGATGCAGCAGTCCCACTGCTCCCATGTGAACCGCTCCGTGTGGTCGGAGGCGTTCCACTCCCGGATACCGGAGGCGGTGAAGGTGACGGTGCCGTCGGGGCGGTTGCCCTCCCGGAACTGCGTCCAGGACTTGCGATAGCCCATGCGGCCCGCCTGATAGGTCCAGAAGGTCACCAGTGACATCACCAGACACAGGAAGAACAGCACCTTCAGCTTGGCATGCAAGGCCCAGACCAGCACAGCGGCCAGCGCCGTCAGCACCGCAAAGGCGATGCACTGGAACAGCAGGCGGCGGCAGGTCTCCGTGAAGGGCTTGGCCTTGACGGTCCCGCCCCGCTTCAGGATGTTGCGGCGGCCCGCCAGCCCCTGGGCCACGTCAAACAGCCTTGCCGGATCCTCCGGCAGGTGATAGTGCAGCTCAAAAAACTGGGACATGGCGCTTAACCCTGCTGCAGCGCCTGCTCCAGCGCTGTGGCCAGCTGGTCGGGACAGGAGGTGGGCTTGAAGCCGCACTGGATGCCCCTCATCCGGCGGATGGCCTCCTGAGCGTCCATGCCCACCACCAGACGGCTGATGCCCTGCAGATTGCCGTTGCAGCCGCCCTCCACCCGGACGGCCTGAATGGTGTGGTCGTCGTTCAGCTCCACCGTCATCTTCCGGGAACAGACGCCCTTGGGGATATACGTATAGGTCATAGTGAAAAACTCCTTTGTGAATTGGTATCTGAACATTCTATTTTAGCAGATCCTGCAGAAAACTGCAAGCCCTCTCAGCTGTTGCGGGAGCATTTTTCGGCGTCGATGGCCAGCACTACCATCAGGGCGCACAGCCCATCCCGCCCGTCGGCCACGTCGATGACGTAAGTATCCGTCCAGTGGAGCAGCTCCTTGGAGATGGCGGCCACCTGCCGCTGCCCGTCTGTGATCTCGTACTCCCAGCCCATGAAGTCCCCCTGCACCTGCCAGCCGTTGCAGTTCAGCGTAAACAGTGGGCGCACGATGGTGAACTCCTTGCAGATGGTGCCGATGCAGGCGTCTCCCAGATACAGGTCGAACTTCGGCAGGAACGTCAGTACCCGCTGCTTCACCGTGGCGATGTGCCGCCCGTCTGCGTCCAGAATGTGCAGACAGTGACCCCAGGCCAGCTGCCCCTCCACCGTATACACCACATCGCCGGTGTCGTAGTCATAGATATCGTAGCTGTCAAACCACGAGAAAAAGCGCTGCTTGAAATAGAGCTTCATGTGTCGCACCTCCTTATATGACCTCAGTATACTGCCGGCGCAGACTAAGGCGGAAGAAAAGGAGGCACAGCCATGAACACAGAACCCACCAAGCCCGCACAAGAGGAAGAGGAGGACAGCCGGGTCCGCCAGATCGTGGACCTTGGCTCCTCCGTGGTGACCAACGACCACGGCACCGTCCACTGCCTTACCGTCATCGGCCAGATCGAGGGCCACGGGCAGGCCCCCTCCGGAACAAAGACCACCAAATATGAACACGTCCTGCCTCTGCTGGCCTCCATCGAGGAGTCTCAGGAGGTGGACGGCCTGTTGGTGCTGCTGCACACCATGGGCGGCGACGTGGAGGCGGGGCTGGCCATCGCAGAGATGATCGCCGGCATGACCAAGCCCACGGTGACGCTGGTATTGGGCGGCGGCCACTCCATCGGCATCCCGCTGGCGGTGTCCGGTAAGGTGACGCTGATGGCCCCCTCGGCCTCCATGACCATCCACCCCATCCGGATGTCCGGTTTGATGATCGCCGCTCCTCAGACCTACCACTATTTCGAGCGCCTGCAGGACCGTATCACCCGCTTTGTGGCGGCTCACTCCCATATCACCGAGGAGCGCTTCCGCCAGCTGATGCTCTCCAGCGGCGATATGGCCAACGACGTGGGCAGTATCGTCTACGGGGAGGAGGCCGTGGCCGAGGGCCTTATGGACCGGGTGGGGACTCTCTCCGATGCGCTGAACGCCCTGTACCGGCAGATGGAGCGGTGACCCCGCAAGCGCTGCACCATGCAGCTGCCCGCAGCCCCAGCCGCCGCAGCCACAGGCCGCAGCGGCCCGCAGCGCCTGCGACCTTTGACACCTGTACGCCGTTTCGCTCCAACACAAAAAAGGCGGGGCCGGACAACTTGTCCGGCCCCGCCTTTTGCTGCGTATTCGTGTGCGCTTATTTCGTCTCGCCGTGCCGCACGGCGTGGGCGCAGATGGCGGCAAAGGTCTCGTCGCTGATGTCGTGCTCGATCTTGCAGGCGTCCTCCTCCGCCACCTTGGGGTCCACCCCCAGAGTGATGAGGAAGCGGGTCAGAGTGTGGTGCCGGTCCAGCATACTGGCGGCAATGGCCATGCCGGAGTCCGTCAGGGTGATGAACCCCTCCCGGTCCATGGTGATATAGCCGTTTTCCCGCAGACGTTTGGTGGCGTAGCTGACACTGGGCTTGGTGACACCCAAATGCTCCGCCACGTCGATGGAACGGATATAGCCGTGCTCCTGCTGCATCATCAGCATGGACTCCAGATAGTCCTGAGAGGATTTCTGTATCTTCATGGCAAACTGCACCAACCTTTTTCGGATATTTCTTATAGGTTAACACAGACTAACCAAAAATGCAAGGAGAGAAAAAAATTTTCCAAATTCCCTTGACAAAGTAGGTTAGAGCGGTTAAACTTAGGCGATGGTTAGGGCGACTTAACCTTAATTTTGGCACAGAGGTTAGCAGGTGCTAACCGTTTGGTTGGGAGGAATGATGTGATGATGCCTTTGGCACTGGCCAACCCCGGTGAGGAGAATCTCATTCGGAAGGTGGGCGGAAGCCCGGAAGTAAAGAAGCATCTGGAGGATCTGGGCTTTGTAGCCGGCGGTACGGCTACGGTGGTGGCTACGCTGGGCGGCAATATCATCGTGAAGATCAAGGAATCCCGTATCGCCATCAGTGAAGAGATGGCGCGGAAGATCATGATTTGACAAAAAAGGAGAGAAAAGTATGAAAACACTGCGTGAGGTCAAGATCGGCGAGACCGTCAAGGTGGTAAAGCTCCACGGCGAGGGTCCTGTCAAGCGCCGCATCATGGACATGGGCATCACCCGCGGCACCGAGGTATTCGTCCGCAAGGTAGCCCCTCTGGGCGATCCCATGGAGGTCACCGTCCGTGGCTATGAGCTGAGCCTGCGAAAGGCCGACACCGAAATGATCGAGGTCGAGTAAGTGTCCTGTTGCGGATGGAGCGAACCCGGCCTTCATAGGCCCTGATTTTTGTTAGTGATAAGTTAGAGAAATCAAACCAAAAGGAGCAAGCATCAATGGAGAAGCAGATCAAAATTGCCCTGGCAGGCAACCCGAACTGCGGTAAGACTACGCTGTTCAATGCGTTGACGGGCTCGAACCAGTTTGTTGGTAACTGGCCCGGTGTTACCGTGGAGAAGAAGGAAGGCAAGCTGAAGAAGCACGAGGATGTGGTCATCATGGACCTGCCCGGCATCTACTCCCTGTCTCCTTACACGCTGGAGGAGGTGGTGGCTCGTAACTACCTGATCGGTGAGCGGCCCGACGCCATCCTCAACATCATCGACGGCACCAATCTGGAGCGTAACCTCTACCTGACCACCCAGCTTACCGAGCTGGGCATCCCCGTGGTCATCGCCATCAACATGATGGATGTGGTCCGCAAGAACGGCGACCAGATCAACACCGGGGAGCTGTCCCGTGAGCTGGGCTGCCAGGTGGTGGAGATCTCCGCCCTGAAGGGTACCGGTGTCATGGAGGCCGCCGAGGCCGCCGTGGAGGCTGCCAAGAACGGCAAGACCATCCCCATGCACACCTTCTCCGGCCCCGTGGAGCATACCATTGCCCACATCGAGGAGGCCGCCGTACATACCATGCCCGAGGAACAGCAGCGCTGGTACGCCATCAAGATCTTCGAGCGTGACGACAAGGTGCTGGAAAAGCTCAGCATCCCCGCCGACGTGATGCAGCACATCGAGACGGACATTCAGGCCGCCGAGAAGGAACTGGATGACGATGCCGAGAGCATCATCACCAACGAGCGCTATGTCTACATCGCTGAGCTTATCAAGGGCTGCTACAAGCAGAAGCGCAAGGGTCAGCTTTCCGCCTCCGATAAGATCGACCAGATCGTCACCAACCGCTGGCTGGGCCTGCCCATCTTCGCTCTGGTGATGTTCCTTGTGTACTGGATCGCCATGGTGGCCGTGGGCGCCCCCGCTACCGACTGGGCCAACGACGGCCTGTTCGGCGACGGCTGGCACCTGCTGGGTATCGGCTCCAAGGCATATAACGAGGTCAACGACGAGTACACCGCATCCCTGCAGGCTGTGGAGGCCTTTCTGGGCATCGAGATCGATCCCGAGGCCGATGACTTTGATCCCTCTGCCGTCACCGCTCAGATGAACGGCTTCACCGCCAGCAGCAACGCCACCGCCACCGTGGATGTGGAGGATGAGGAGACGCTGGCCATCAACACCATGACCGCCTACTACGACACCATCCCCGAGGGTGCCGACAAGGACAGCACCGTGGGTGTCACCTATGTGGATGCCGTGGCCTACCTCAACAAGAACGGCTTTGACGCCCCCGATCCCGCCGACTACGGCGTGTGGGTCCCCGGTGTGCCTGTTCTGGTGGAGAGCGGTCTGGAGTCTGCCGGCGCAGCCGATTGGCTCAGCGGCCTGATCCTTGACGGTATCGTGGCCGGTGTCGGCGCCGTGCTGGGCTTCGTGCCTCAGATGCTGGTGCTGTTCCTGATGCTGGCCTTCCTGGAGGCCTGCGGCTATATGGCCCGTATCGCCTTCGTTCTGGACCGTGTGTTCCGCAAGTTCGGCCTGTCCGGTAAGTCCTTCATCCCCATGCTCATCGGCGTGGGCTGCGGCGTACCCGGCATCATGGCCTCCCGTACCATCGAGAATGAGCGTGACCGCCGCATGACCGTCATGACCACCACGTTCATCCCCTGCGGCGCCAAGGTCCCCTTCATCGCCATGATCGCCGGCGCCATCTTCAGTGCGGCTTCGCCTATCTTATCGGCCTTTTCGCTTATGCGGTCATGCCTTGCGGCAGGCGGTCATGCGTCGGAAGGTTTTCCCTTATCCCCGGCGCTTCTTGCCCACCAGCAGAGCCGCACCGGCCATGGCCGTGATCCCCATCAGGGAGACCCACAGCACCAGACGGCTCTCGTCGCCGGTGGCGGGCTTGGTGGGATCGGTGGGCTGGTCGGGTTTACCGGGCTGATCGGGCTTGCCGGGATCCACGGGATTCAGCTCAGCGCCGCAGGTATCACACTTGCCGTCCTTGTCCGCATCCGTATGACCGGTGGCGGGGAGCACACGGGTCTCCGTCTCGCTGCAGGGGCAGGTGCGGGTCTCCACGCCGTCCCCGTTGCAGGTGGCGGGAGTGGTGACCTCCCACTCACCGAACTGGTGGGCGTGGGCGGTGCAGATGATGTCGGCACGGTTGCTGATGCGGATACGGGGCGCCATAGCGGTGCCGTCGGCCAGCACGAAGGTGTTGTCGTAGGAGGCCAGACCCGTGGCGGAGATCTCGCAGCCCGGCTCCAGGTTCTTCACCTCGTCGTTGGGGCAGATGTAACCGTCGATGAACACACGGGACACCACACCGGCGCTGTCACGAACCAGAATGGTCTGCACCAGACCGTTGGCCATCTCGATGCCCACCACATAGCCCTTCAGGGTGATGAGCTGGCCCAGCACGGAGCCGTCGTTGACCTGGGTGGAGGTGACCTCTCTGGGGGTCACGGCCTCACCCTCGCCCAGCTTGACGATGCCGGTGACGGCCAGCTGGTGCTCACCCTGATAGGAACTGGTGGTGCCGGACACACGCACCCGGTCGCCGATCTTGAAGTCGCCGGCCACGGGGAAGCAGTTGATGCCGCCGGTCTCGTCCTGCACGTAGATGCAGTCGAAGAAGGCCGTCTCCTTGTCGTAGCCGGAGGCGTTGGAGGTGACCACGCCCTCGATGGTGTACTTGTAGCCGTCCTCGGTCTGGGCCTGCACCTCGGCGATGGGCGTGATCTGCACGGGGTTGATGAGCCGCAGCAGATTCTCGCAGATCTTGTAGTTGGAGTAGTTCTTCTCGGAGCCGTTGTCGCTGATGCTGGCCTGCACCTCAAAGTTGGACATGAAGGCCGCACCGGAGACCACCACCATGCCACGGCCCTCCAGCTGCTCGGTGGCCATGACCATCAGGCGGCTGTCGTTTTCGGCAAAGGCATACTTGGGCGTACCGGCGCCGCCCAGACCGTCCTGATCCACGTCCACGGAGTAGGTGGTGGCATGGCCATACACCACGGGGGACACGGCAGCAGGCAGCGTGGAGGTGGCATTGCCGCTTGCATCCACGGCATAGATGGAAGCACCGCCGTAGTGGCTGAAGCGCTCGGTGTAGAGCTTGTCATAGGGATGGTCGGGATCGACCTCCACGCCGTCCATCAGGGGGTTGTCCATGTTGTAGGAGCTGAAGTACAGCCGCCACTTATCCACGCCGTCGGCGGCGCTGCGAACGTCGTCATAGGTGGCGTCGTCGCTGATGCGGAGGCTGGAGCCCAGGGCCGCCAGCACCTCATTCTGGGTGGCTGCCATGTGCTTGATGGCGGGGTTGCTCTGAATGACGTCGTAGTTCTCGTAGTTGTCGGACCAGCCCGCCAGAATGACGGTGCCTCCGGCTGCGTTGAAGGCGTCGATGGCCGCCAGCTCGTCAGCGCTGTACGTCTTGGGATCGGCCTGAGCGGCCTCCAGACGGCGGCTGGGAGCGGTGAGGATCAGAGCCTTGAACTTGGGATTGCCGCAGGCGGCGATGAGCTCCTCGCTGGAGTTCAGCTGCACGGTCCGGACGCTGTATTCAGCGGCCAGATTGCTGAAGTTGCCCATGGAATCCTTATAGTTGCCCGCCACATACTCGTTGTAGTGGGAGGCGTCGATGCCAATGTATACCAGTGCATCCGCATTGAGCACATCCAGATCGATGGTCTTGGTGAAGGTGTACTCCTTGCCGTTCTGCTCCACCACGGCGGTGACCTGAACGGTGAACACACGGGCGGCGGTGGGGGTGTAGCGGAAGGAGACATCCAGCGTGCTGCTCTTGCCCAGCGTGTAGCCCTTGTCGCCCTCGCCCTTGTCCACGCCGATGACGGTGCCGCCGATGGTGTAGGTCAGGGACTTGATGGTGGCGTCGGTGTCCTCGCTGTTGAAGAGGGTGGTGGTCAGGGTCAGCTCCTCGTCGGTGACGGGAGTGGCGGTGCCGCAGACCATGTTGGAGATGCCCAGCTTCAGGCTCTCACCCACCCACACGGGGGAGGTGACCGCCAGATCGCCGTCACCCTCGGTGACACGGATGAAATAGTAGCTGTAATCCGGATCCAGCGTCACGGACAGGCTGCCCTGATTCAGCTCGGCGGGGTCGGACCAGGTGTGGACCACCTTGCCGGAGTTGACCACCACCTCCACCTTGGAGATGGAGTCGCTCTTGTCGGGATCGTTGACCGTGACCTCCAGATTCAGCTTCTCGGGGACCTCGGTGATACTGGAGCCCATCATCTGACCGTTGACGGTGTAGCCCAGCTCCAGATTCTTATCCTCGGTGGCGTACATCCGCAGGGCCCGGATGGCCTCGTAGATGCCCTTTTCGGTGAAGTTGTCGGTGAGGATAACGTCACGGGCGTCGTTAGCATTGCCCCAGCGGCCCTTGTGGTTGTCCTGGTTGTTGGTGGGAGCCAGGTGCCAGCCCTTATCCAGCGCCATGATGTACTGCTCATAGCTGGGATAGTAGCCGCCGGCGCCGATCTGGCCCTCGCCGTTACCCACCTCCACCATATACATACGGCTGTCAATGACGGGATCCCAGTAGGAGAAGTCACTGAAGTTGCCGAAGGTGGTGCCGGGATGGTTGAACTGGCTGATGGAGTCCACGCCCTCGGCCTGACTCAGCAGAGCGTAGTTGATGTGGCCGGGGCCGCCGGACCATGTCATCTCGAAGCCGCCCAGCGCCACCATGGAACCGGCGTTCTCGGCGTTGAAGGCATCGATGGTGCTCTGTTGGCAATGGTGGCGGCCGCCTTGTTGATGGCGGGGCTGTCGGTGTTGTCATTTTGCTCCGCCAGAACCGCCTCAGCGTTCTGGTTGTAGATGACCACCTCATCACCGGCCTGAGGCAGCTGGCCGGGGGTGGGAGGCGTCACGTTGGTGACGTAGTCGGTGCTGGCGCCGTTGCGGAGCTGATAGGTGCCGTTGTAGGCAGAGCAGCAGGCGTACAGAGCCGTGACGTCGGCCTCGGTGACGTTGGCAGGCAGCGGCACACCCTTGAAGAGTTTGGCGCTGCCGGTGGCGTCGGTGACGGGGGTGCTGCCGGAAGCGTTGTAGGTACCCAGTGTCACGTCCTTGATGTAGACGTACTCACTGAGATAGTCGGCGCCCATCTGGGAGACGGTGATCTCCTGTGCGGGGATGGCCTCCACACCGGCCTTTACCACCTCCATGGCAGGGGACTGCATCTGAGGCACGCCGCCGTAGGGGCTAATGGTGCCGGTGACCTTCACCACGTCGCCTACCTTATAGTTGGCGTGGTTGGCGTAATCATAGATCTGGAAGCCGTAGATCTCACCGCCGATGACGTCCTCCAGAATGATGGAACTGATGCTGGCAGCGCCGTTATAGGCGTTGCCGTAGTGATACACCACCTGACCCACCACGGAGACATTTTCGGTCTTGGTGGTGATGGCCCCGGCCTCCTTGACGGTGAGCGCCCCGTCGGGGATCATGCCGTCCGTGATGGGGTCATTGACGGAACCGGCGGCCCGGATCTCGTCGGCAACGGTATTCCGCAGCTGCAGGGTACCGTTGTTGGTGCCTACGGCGGCGGTAACATCTACCTTGTCGCCCACGGCAAAGGCCCAGCTGTCGCCGTTCTTGGGCAGAACTGCCTTATAGAGCTGGATGGTCTTACCGTCGGCATCCTTGAAGGTGACATTGGGGTTGGCGTACTGACCGTTGTTGTCATAGATCTCGGTGATCTCCAGCCCCTTCAGCTGCACATAGGTACACACATCGTCGGCGGTCAGGGCGGCGATGGTGGTGGGCTTGGCGTCCAGGGTCAGGCCGCTGGACTTGACGAAGGTGCCGCTGCCCAGCTGCGCCATGCCCCTGAACTCGGCCCGCTTGCCGGTACCGATGATGGTGTCGCCCAAGGCGATCTCATCGGTCTTGGCGGCCAGACGCAGACAGATAGCGCCGGTAGCGTCCTGCAGATAGTAGTTCTGGCCGTCCACCAGCGTCACGACGCCCTTGACGGTGAACTCGGTGTCGGTGGCGCCCTCCAGCGCCGTGCGGATGGGTACGGTGGCGGGCTCCTCCGGATCAGGCTCCGGGGTGGCGTCCACGTACTGCTTCTCCTGCGTCAGCTTGTAGAAGGTCATGCCGAAGTCCGCTTCCTTCAGCCGGTCAGTGCTGGTGCAGTAGGCAGAGAACTCGGTGAACTTGGCGAAGTATTCCAGGTAGACCTTGCCATACTGGCCGGTGACGCCGCTGCCGGAGAGATAGTAGGAGGCGTGACGGCAAAGCCGTTGCCGGCGTTGAAAATGACCACCTTGTCGCCGCCGGTGAGGGCAGCGGTCTTAACATAGTTGTCCACCAGATGATAGGCCTTGTAGGTGAACACGGCCTCCTGACTGTCGGTCATGCCGTCCTTCACAGCCTTGACGGTGATGGTGCAGGAGGCGGTGATGGTCACAGGGCCGGTGGTTTCATCGGTGGCATCGAAATCCACGGCCCACCGGTAGCTGCCGCTTTTAATGCCATTGTTGTTGCCGCCCTTGGGAGCAATGGCCTTGCCGTTGGCGTCGCTGAGAATGGTACCATTCTTGTCCACGGTCAGCGTCCAGACGCCGCCCGTGGGATCAATGACCTGATCGTTGGCAGCTGTCACGGTCACTGCCGTGACCCATGTGCCGTCCAGCACACCGGGGGCGTAACCGTTGTTGGCTACCATCACGTACTCGCCGGTGACCAGTTCATCGGCGGACGTGACCTTGGTGTAGGTCTTTGTCACTGATTCGTCTGCCAGAACTGCTGTGGGCAGCAGCGAGAGCAGCATCATCAGCGACAGCAGCACGGACATGATCCGACTGCTGAGTCCTCTCTTCTTCAATGAGATCCCTCCTGTTCAATATTACACGTTTACACGGCGGCCTGCTTCTGTCCTTCTGTCCCCCCGGAGATAGTACAAAGCCGCCTGACCCGCATCCGGCGGGCAGACGACCTTCCACAAGCTATCCTGTTTTTGGCACGGAGGCAGCGACAAGGGCTCCGATCAGCTGAAACAGGCAGACTGTGGGGGATACCGTTGAGCAAAGACAAACCTTTCGTGTATAGTGCCGCCGGTCAAAACCGTGTACGCCGCTTTTGGCCGTACATACCGCCTCTGACCGATGGTAACAGTCTATCATAAAGCTACCCAAATGGCTACCCCTTTTTTAATGATTTTGTCAGAAACGTGCAATAAGTTTGTATAATATTTGCAAAGTCTATTGACAGATGTAGCTGACTAGTGAACACTATTGACATCAGGGGCGGAAGTTGCTATGCTGTAACCAAATATCATTGACGGAGGAAACGCCCATGAAGCGGAAGAAGGGGAATGCGGACCGGCTGACAGCCGGGGCCTGGTGGAGCAGGAACCGGTGGAGCTGCGTCATTCTGGCGGCGGCGCTGGTGCTGTTCATCGTCGTGCGGATGGCGGCTGTGACCTTTGAGCAGCCCCAGCCCCGAGGGGATGAATATGCCGAGTACGAGACCGGCATCGTTACGGATATCCTGTCGGACAGCACCGAGGCGGATACCGTGGCCGACGGCGGCTATCGGGGGGAGCAGCTGCTGCTGGCACAGGTGCGCTCCGGTCAGTACAAGGGCGAGACCATGCAGGTGTATAACTATGTGGGCCCGTTGTACGGCCAGCCCCTGAAGGTGGGGCAGCGGGCGGTGCTGCTGATCTCCACTTATAGCGACGGCAGCCCCACCGCCACGGTGTACGAGTATGACCGGGCGGTGGGTCTGGCGGTGATCGTGGGCCTGTTCCTGCTGACAACGGTGCTGGTGGGCGGCAAGGTGGGAGCCAAGTCTCTGGTGGCGCTGGCGGTGACGCTGGTGTGCCTGTTCTGGATCCTGATCCCCCTGCTGATGAAGGGAGCGTCCACTCTGCTGACGGTGTTTCTGGTGTGCGCCTACATCACCGTGGTGACGATGGTGATCTTGGGCGGCGTGTGCCGCAAGACGGTGTGTGCTGCGCTGGGTACGGTGGCCGGTACGGCGCTGGCGCTGCTGTTCGGCCTGCTGTCCCAGAGCCTTCTGCGGATCGACGGCCTGCGGCTGACGGATGTGGAACCGCTGCTGCAGCTGCGGCAGACGGGTACGCCCTTGGGCCTGCGGGGCCTGCTGGTGGCGGGGGTAGTCATCAGTGCGCTGGGCGCCGTGATGGACGTGGCCATGAGCATCTCCTCTGCGCTGACGGAGGTACATACCGTGGCCCCGGACCGGGACGGCCGGGCTCTGTTCCGCTCCGGTATGAATATCGGCCGGGATATGGTGGGTACCATGACCAACACCCTGATCCTGGCATTTTTGGGCAGCGGCCTGTCCTTCATCATCTATCTGTATTCGCTGGGGCTGGATCCCCGGCAGCTCATCAGCTCCCCCTATATGGCCACGGAGGTCATCAGCGGCATCGCCAGCAGCATCGGCGTCATTCTGGCGGTCCCCCTGACGGCGCTCATCACCTCGTTCATTTTCAAACTGGAAAAACCGGCGGAGGCACCACCGGCGGCTGGACAAAAAGGCGTCCAATGCTGGACAAAAGCTGGACAAAAACCCGGGACGCTCCAAGGTCAGAAAATGGGGCAGTAACTGGACAAAACCGGCGGATGCAGACCGAAAAAACGACAGCGCAAAATACCCAAACCGGCAGAATAAAAACAGCCCCCTCGGAGAATTTGCCAAAGCCCCAAAATGTTTTTTTGGCAGGAACACCGGCAATCGGGGTTGCACCGTTTTCTCTTTTTTAGGCGGTAAGCCTGTATTCCTGTGGATTTGCTTTGATTTTAGCCATAAGGCTTTTGATTTCGTCCTCTGTGGGAATGTCAATCAGTCCGATAGCTGTGAAGTAAATGTCCACCTTCACATAGCAATGACCGCTTGATTTGTCGTTGTTATGAACCTCAATTCTACGGATCAGAGAGTTCACAAGAGTTGGTGTCAATTCGTCAAAGGATGTACTGCTTCGCAGAACCTTCAATAAGGTTTTCAAGTCAAGGCTTGTCTGTTCAATGCAGGCGAGTTTCTTTTCGTCCTCTGCCACCTTATTGATAAGGGTGCGCTGTTCGTTCTCGTAATTGACTGACATTCTTGCATAGCGTTCGGCAGAGATATTACCGAGGACTTGATCTTCATAGATACGCTCTATCAGCTTGTCAAGGTCTTGAATACGCCGCTTTCCGCTTTCAATGGCAGTTTTAAGTTTAGAGGTTTCTGTCCGTTTAGATACAATGTCCTTTTGTACCATTAGATATAGGAATACCGGTTCATAGCACCTTACGAAGTCCGCTAAGCTGTTGATTGCTTCAAGTACGATTTTTTCAAGCACAACATTTCGGATAAAATGTATCTGACAACTTCCTCTGCCGCTTTTGTAGTTGGAGCAACGATAATACTCTTGATTGGCGTTTAAGCTCTTGGCAGCGCAGAAGTGGAGCTTTGAGCCGCAATCAGCGCAGAACGCTTTGCCGGAGAACAGACTTGTCCTGCCCGTTGCTGTCGGACGGATACGGTGCTCTCGAAGTTCCTGTACCCTTTTCCAAGTATCCTCGTCGATGATAGCAGGCTGAGTGTTCGGGATAATCTGCCACTCGTCCTTTGGTTTATACACGGTCTTATGTACCTTGTAGCTGATCGTAGTGGTCATAAAGTTTACCGTACAGCCCGTATACTGCTGATTGACAAGAATGCCGGCAACTGTTTTCTGATCCCAAGCGTATGGGTCTGTGTATTGTTTCCTTGTCTTTCTACCGAGCGAAGCGTAATAGGCAGTAGGAATAAGCACCTTTTCCTGTTCAAGCTGCCGTGCAATTTGCGACGGTCCCCGACCGTCAAGGCACAGAGCATAGATTTTTCGTACAACCTCCGCCGCCGGTTCATCTACCAGCCAGTCCTCCTTGTTCTGTGGGTTTCTGACATATCCAAATGGGACGGAGGGACTGACACGCTTACCGTTTGCCGCTTTATTCTTCCAAACCGCACGGATTTTTTTGCTTGTCTGAGCCGCATACCACTCATTGAAAATGTTGTTGAATGGCATCATCTCTGTGCCGGTTTCTTTCAGGGTATCGACATTTTCCTGAATGGCGATAAACCTTACCCCCAGCGTTGGGTATTTGATTTCAAGGTAGTTACCCACATCGAGATAGTTTCTACCAAAGCGGCTCAAATCCTTTACAATAATGGTGTCTACCACGCCCTGCTCCACCAAGTTCTCCATTTGAATAAAACTCGGTCTGTCGAAGGTCGTACCCGAAAATCCATCATCCGTGAAAAACTGCGGATTAGGGAAGTTGTTTTGCTGAGCGTATGCAAGTAAAATCTCTTTTTGGTTCGATATAGAGTTACTCTCACCTTCACGCCCATCATCTTGTGAAAGACGGCAGTAGAGAGCCGTAATTTTGGTTTCGTTCTGCCCTTTGATATAGTTTGCTGTTGCCATTGTCATATCTCCTTTCCGACAACCGGGCATTGCAAAGGCATAATTATCTTACCGTGCCTTTGCATTTTCTGCAATTATGCGATTTTCAAGCAAGTCCTCTGAAAGTATCAGGTCACGGAATTGTTGCAATACACACTGGCTACCTTCGGGATCAAAATGAGTCGAAATCTCATATACCGTTCCACCAATTTTCATTTTGAAATCGCTGTCGCAGAAGCCAGAGGAAAATTCAATGGCTGGGTCGCTCCTCTGCGAAGTATTCTCCATTAACGCCCCTCCTTGCTTCTTTCGATGACAAGGTAATCATAGCCGAGATTCTGACACTTATCGCATTTTTCCTTGACTCTTGCAAACGGGTCAAGGCGCTTCACAATGAAGTTTGGATTGTTTTTATAGTCCTCCAAGCATTTCACGCAAAGGCAGCGAATATCTGTGGGGTTGCGATAAGGCTTATCCACCCAAAGTCCCATTGCTTTTTTGATACCGATATTGATCTTTTTCATATAATGTTCGTCGTCGATTTTGCCGATATACTCAATGAGATCGGATTGATTGACGGTTTTCAGTTGTTCAAGCATCACCATAGATGGTTCTTTCAATCCGAATCGGTCGCCTAAAATGATGTGGGACGGTAAATACTGCTTTTTGATAATGGAGGTCATTGCGGCAATTATCGTTGTGCTGCTTGCCGCATTGCCTTCATCGCACTGTACGACCAAAGCAGGACGCACCCCGTTTTGGATTGACCCTCCGTTATTTCCGAAATCATAAAGGTAGATTTCTCCACGCTGAACCTTGCCGTTTGTGCCCTTGTTTTCCATAATGTATAACCTCTCATACTTTTATTTTTTGAAAGGCGTTCCTGACCAGATCAGAAATAACCCCTTCACTTACTCTGAATAAGGTGTGTCTTTTGGCAGGGTGTTTTTCAAAAATTTTTTCATCTTTTTGATTGCGGCATCGTATGACTCCTGAATTGTGTTCTTTGCTTTACCCTCCGAAGCGGCAATTTTGGCAAAGGACTTTTTCCCGAAAATGTGCTGTTTCACACGGCTTTGTTGGATGGGAGTAAGCAGTGAAAACGCTTTTTCCACAAGCCGCTGCGGAAAGCACTCCCGAAACAGCGCTTCAGTAAAATCGGGGATACAGCATTCAATGTTGTAGCGCTCGGTCGTGCCGTCCTCAAAGCTGTAACAGGCATCTTTCTGCATCCGCTTAGAGAACTTGTCCTCGTTGCGCTTAAAATCTGCGATGACCTCGCCAGCAGCTTTGCTGAGAAGCAGAAAGGGACAATAGTGCTCCGCAACAGGCGCATAGCGTTCCATAATCTGTGCATAACTGAGGTCGGTGACAATGGCATACTTTTCTGTGCCTGTGTAGCCGGGATACTCGTAGCCCAGCTTGATAACCTTGCAATGCACCTTAAAATCCTCTGTCAATGCGTCGATGTCGATATTGATTGTGCTGTTCGTCATTTTTGAGTTCTCCTTGAAATTCGGATTTTTTTAATGAAGTCAAATTAAAAATTTCATTCCGAAAATCAGGGATAACGGGACACGGCGCTCTGCCAATGTAGCAAAAACATAACTTCCCCCTTTCTGCTCAGGAGAAAGCGAAAAGGGTACAAAAAAAGCCGCTGTAGTTTTCAAGTCAATGCTTGATGGCTACAACGGCTTCTTCTTTCAGCTCGTCCTATTCAATTCGCTTCGCCTAAGCTGCTTATAACTTGGTGAAAGATGTGATCTCGTTTCAAGAAAACATCTTTCACGGCTGCTGTCGGCAAACAGGCAAAAAAAGCAGCTACAAACCTTTGAGGCTGTAACTGCTTCGTATAACCTGTTCATTTGCCTGCCCGATCGGATTGCAGAGAGAGTATGGTGGGCAGAAACTTTTAGGCGTGTAAATTGCTTGTGTTTTTTGACGATACCATTATAGCACGACTACTTTTCCGTGTCATCGGCGTATCCGTGCCACTATCTCGCCATTTTTCTGCCAAGCACCAAAGATGGCTGCAATCCGTCAGCATAGACAGTATAGCAGAGGCAAAGTCGGACTTTCAGTAGGAAATCGGTCGGATTCTCATCGGACTTTCGTCGGACAAAGGTCGGACTAATCTGTGCTGGTAAAAAATTCAGGGATCTCGCTCTCATCTCCTTCCACATCAAAAATGCCACGAAATACGGGGATCGCATAACCCCATAGAGCTATTCCAAGCAGCATAACAGCCTCCTTCTTTCGGTCATAAAAGGTACTGCGTTCTAAATTCAGTATCTCCAGCAGCTCGCTTTCGGTATAGCGGAAAGCGGTCAGATAACTCTTGGAGAGTATCTCGTGGTAAAGTTGTCCGTTATTATAATAGTCATAAACCTTACTCATTGCCTTGTCGATGAGGTCGATCATCCACTTATTTTCAAACAGGTTGCACACACGGCGCTCAAACTCGCTGCGTTCTATATCGGGCGCAAACTCCTCCAAATAGACCAAGGCATCCGTCAAATCGTCGCCGTAGTAATAGATTTCCTCATTTACGCAGTTACAATCCGAAAGCGTCGCCCAAACCACATCACGGTAAATGCTCAAAAGCAGCTTTGTTTTATGGAATATGTCGTCCTGCGCCAAACCCAACTGCTCGTACATCTTTGTGATGTTCTTTACTGCTTTTGTATTGTTTCTTCCCATTGCTACTCCTTTTCTGTATGAACGCACATATTAATAGAAATTGTGAATATTCGGATGGACTTAAAAATTATTGCAGTATCTTTCTGAACCCCCTTGACAAGATACGCAAGTTCGAGTAAGATAAATACGCAGTCTAATTGCGTGTTTCTATTATACGCAGTTTATATGCGTTTGTCAACATATAATGGCAATTTAATTTCTAACATGTTTTGAACACTACGGAGGACGGTACAATGAGGTTTTGCGAGAAATTAAAAGAAGCCCGCACAAAGGCAGGCTTGAAGCAGGAGGAACTGGCGAAGGCTCTTGGAGTCTCCCTCAGAACGATCACCAACTATGAATCCGGCGAGTGCTATCCGAGGAAGCGGGACATCTACCACAAGCTGGCGGAGTTGTTTCATACCGAAGAAAACTACTTTCTGAATGAGAACGAGGAGTTTCTCCTTTCTGCCGCAGAGAAGTACGGTGCAAAAGGCGCAAAGCAGGCGCAAGCGCTGGTAGATGAGGTCAGCGGTCTTTTCGCTGGCGGTAATATTGCCGATGAAGATTTGGATGTGATGATGAAGGCTTTGCAGGATGCGTATTGGATCGCCAAAGAGAAGAATAAGAAGTTCACGCCCAAGAAGTACCGCAAGGACTGATTTCATTGTGTCCGTTTAATGGGACACAGCTTATGTTAGAATAGAATTGCCAAAACAGGCAGAAGGGGGTGTTCACTCTTGGATATTCAGACTTTGGAGATCGTACAGACAGCAAATAGGCTGGTCGATACGCTCGGCACGAGAGATCCGCACAGGATCGCCCGTGAGCTTGGCATCGAAGTCGTCCCCGTGGATTTCAAACGGCAGCGTGGAGCCTATAAGGTTCTGATGCGTAACCGATTTATCTTCATTAAAAATGATCTGCATCCGGTGATGGAATGCATCGTTATGCTCCACGAGATCGGACACGATGTTCTGCACCGAAAGGAAGCCGTAAAAGCAGGCGGTTTCAAAGAGTTCAACATCTTCAATATGCAGGAGAGCCGGATGGAATACGAAGCGAATGTGTTTGCTTCGGACAGCTCAATTTCTATCTGTCTGCGGTGGATGGCATCATTAAGCACCCGGAGGACAATCCCTCTATCGGACTGTTGCTCTGTAAGAGCAAGAACGACCTTGTTGCCGAGTACGCATTGAAGGATATGTCTAAACCCATCGGCGTCAGTGAGTACAAAATCACCAGTAGTCTGCCAGAAGCATTGAGCAAGCAGTTACCCTCCGTTGAGGACATTCAAAAGCGGATCAAGAAGTGACTGCTACGGCAGCGGAGGACGATATGGACGACTACATTCTTAACACCGTCGATTATAACTATACGACCTTGAACCATGAAGGCTTCGGCGGCGTATGCAAATATATTGCCACACCGAAAAGGGTTGGGTACTCAAGACTTCTTGTCAAGCACGAAAAGATACAGTCCGCCTGCAACGCCTTTATGTGCAGTCGGCTTGCCGAACTGTGCGATGTCTATACGCCGAAAGCCTATCTCATGAGCACAACCAATGAAACCCGCAGATTGTTTCCTATGCACCCGTTTATTGTTGGAACTGAATGGGTAGAGGATTTTTCTGCGGTCGATTATGGCAGCATAAAAGAGTCCCCGGCACTGCGTCAACAGTATTTGGACAGTATGGCTCTGTATGCAATGTTCTGCCGGATCGCAGACACACCGCAGTTTGCATTCTCACCCTCCGAAGGTGTATTTGCCTATGACTGGGATGAAGCGTTTGATGTAACAGATTTTGTCATCAAGCTATGCCTGTATAACAGCGATGCCGGGACAGAACAACTACGAAGAATGCTCCAGCACTTCTCACAGCATCCATTTGAGAACGAGGCCGAGCTGTGCTTGCAAAGTGCAGCAGAGCATATGACTGCGGATGCTAACAATCTGCGCCCAAGCTATATGCAAGCAATGGAACGCATTTGTAAAGTGACAGAAGAACAAGTAGCAGATCTGACTGATGAGCTTGCCGACATCTATCCAATGGGGCTGATTGTTTATTACGAGGAGTACATAAAGTTACTGCAAGCAAAAGTCAAAACCTATATAGGCACGATGTAAGTCGCTGAATCTTGCTCACATAGGCACAGAAGTCAGCAAAGCCGCAGTGGAGCAAACTCCGCTGCGGCTTCTCCGTTTTTTGTGCTTTTTATAATTGCTCTATTGATATTATCCCCCAAATTATTATATTATCATCCTTCTATAAATTCTGACGGTTTAAAATCTGTAATAATCTGCGCCGAGTTCCTGCAAGCGTGCTACACGGTCATTGCTATGTGGGTGTGTTGAATTGTCATTGAGCTAAAAACAGGCGAGTTTAAGCCGGAGTATGCCGGACAGCTCAACTTCTATCTGTCCGCTGTCGATGGCATTTGGAAGAAGGATGCTGACAATCCTTCCATCGGTTTGCTACTCTGCAAGAGCAAGAACGATTTGGTAGCAGAGTATGCTCTGAAGGATATGTCGAAGCCAATTGGGGTCAGCGAATACAAGGTTACAAGCAACCTGCCGGAAGATTTGAGTAAGCAGTTGCCGTCTATCGAGGACATTCAAATGAGAATCAAAAGATAAACTACAAGGGGCTGTAAAAAACTCAAATTTTGAGGTTTTGATTTCTTCATAAAGTCGGAAAAATCGGCAAAAACAGGGTGAATTCCTGTATTTTGCCGATTTTTTGTTTAACCAAATTTTACGAAAAGGGACTTTTTACAGACCCTTGTAGTACTATAGATTTATAATTGTTACCTGAAAAGGCTAAAAAACAAGTCTATTACGATAGTTGGTAATATTTGTTCATGTCATTGGCTCAAATTGTTTTGCAGTAAAAATAGAAATAATACTGTTTGAAACAATTGCAATATCTGCTATGTCAAGCGTGCTTTAATCCGTTGCGCCATCTCTTGTAGTGATGAGTACCCTGCAGATTTAACAATTGTTGAATATATGTACAGCATTTCCTTTTCAGCCATCCGGCACAAGCAAATAACTTTTTCACTTGCGCTATCACAGAAATGAATGGATAGCTTCGGGGGGCAGAAGAATTTCATAAAAACGCAGCTCGCATGATATTTGTTTGTCCCTATTATATCGGATTGTATAAAGTCCAGCTACGTGCCCTTGAAATGGCTGCTCAAGTAAGAAGTTGCAATCAAGAAATCATTATGTGTGCCCCAATTTTCAGAACATAAGCTGAATCAAATGGCAGAACACGTCCAGTGGATGAGTAGAATTGTATTAATCGATTGACTTGTATTGCTTTGCTTTCAATGCCCCATGAAGGAAAGCATGTCTCAGACATTGACCATGCAGCAAACCATTTGCGCGTAGAGGTGCTGAGTGTAGTTTGGGCAGAGATGCACAAGACAGTTCCCACCCTGAAAAACATCCAATGAGTTTATATTATTCTGTACTTTTTCCAGAAAATATGCTATAGTATCCATAGATTGTGACTATTATTACGAATTCCTTTGCTGTTATCTCCCCAACAAAGCCGGGAACTGAAAAACTAGGTATATTATAGCATATTGCTTTACTCCATATAAATTAGCACACGAAAAAACAATAACCGGAGCCGGCCATGCTGAAATGATCGCTATTTCCGTGCGGAACACAAAAAAAGAATGCCTGATTATCTAGGATAAGCGCATTTTCTGTTAAAAGAATCAGGTAGTATTACAGACAGAGGATAGCACATGCACGACATAGGTGGTTTGGAGTATTGTCATGGGAGAACACTTAGGATAATGGTATGGTTCAATTTTTTCAATGAGAAAACTGTTTGCCATACCTGAGCAAAAGATTGTTACATTTTAACCGCACGTGTACAGTACCTGTAATCCGATTTTTTCAAGTGGGTTTCTTTATATCTGTAGATACCAAGCAATATACATATGGGGTGGCGCTTATATTTATTTTCTGATGCTGTTTGTTAAATTTATAATAAAATTGGGAGAATAACATGAAAGAGATATTTAGATTTTTTCATAAATGTTTTTTTGCTTTACAGAAGTTCAAGTCATTTTTTATTCTAAGTATATTTTTTGATGCTTTATTGCAGGGGATAAAGCTTGTCGAACCATGGATCTTAGCATCAATGTTAGACAGCCTGTACAAAAATAGCAAAGATGTTTTTCTCCAGAAGGTAGCAACGCTTTCACTTATTATAATAATGCAAATAACGCTATCCTATATTTTTATTCGCTTGAAAAGCTATGTAACGCGAGGGGTGAACGCAGCATGCAAAAAAAACATATATTCGAAAATAGCAGATGTTCCGCCCACACTCCTCTCGGATTATTCAACGGGAAACCTAATAAATGTAACCCTAGATGATTCAGCTCACATTGTTGATTACTGCTATACACTTTGCTCATATTTATTAGATGTTATTTCAGTTATTATTATTGGTGGCATCCTTCTGTTTACGGATAAAATTTCTTTTGTCTGTGCGTTTTGTGCATATCCATTGATCTACTTTATAAATAAACGATATTCCATTTCCTTGAAGAAAAAGAATAAATTCTTTTTTAAAACCACGGATAATGTTACTGAAGAATTGAAGCTATTTTTGTCTGCATCAAGTGATATATGGATTAATGCTTTGTCAAAATTCACAAAAAAACGATTTAATAACACAGTTGATGCTAACATGAGCGCTGGAATTGACTGTGACAAAGCCGGACTAAAATTATCGTCTATTTCATCAATAATCAATATGATTGGGAATATGGCTTTTTTCTTAATGGGAGGGCTTTTGGTCTTTTCTAGAAGCATGGAAGCTTCGTTTTTTGTTGCTTATGCTTCGTATGTCAAAAAAGTCGCCTCATCGATATTTTCTGTTTCAACAATGACTGGAACATTACAGAAGCAGATTGTTCGTATCTCGCGTTTCTTTGAGATTGAGAATATTTGTGAGAAATCTTTAAAAATAAATAGCAGCGAGACTGGGGCAATCGCCACCCCTAAAACATTAAGTTGCCAAAATTTAGGCTTTAAGGTGAATGAAAAAAGAAATCTTAAACATCTTCTCAGGAATATATTTAGCAACAGAGGGGCGAGTTCTTTATGGCACCACGAATATAAGTGAGGTATTGAACATACCGGAGTTTACAAGTTACGCTTTCCAAGTTCCTGTAATATATCATGCTACAGTACTAGAAAATATCATTTTAGAACAAAATTGCGATCAGAGCACATTAGAAAGGGTTGTGGAAATATGCAAACGGTTCTTATTACACGATGATATTGTTGAAATGCCACATGGTTATAACACATATTTAACTGCTGGTTACAAATTGTCTGCAGGTCAACAAAAAAAGATGCAACTTATAAGATGTATTTTGAGGAATACTCCAATTTTATTGCTTGATGAACCATTTGCCAATCTAGATAAAAAATCAAAAAGAAATATAATGTCATTTTTTAAAGAATATTCCCAAAAGCACATAGTTATTATCGCAACGCATGACCAAGACACCATAGATATGTTTGATCAGGTCATAAACATCCAGGACAGTAATACGATTACTTTGAGGGACAATTATTTATGAAATCTTATAAAATGTCTTTGAACGGAACAGAATTAATATATAATATAAATGAACACTGTGTTTTGCTTGGTAACAGAAGGCTACAATTGAATAAGGATGAAATATTCCCTAGACCCAAGATTTATTTTAAAATAAATAATGCTTGCAATATGCGTTGTTCTTATTGTTTCCAGCAAACAGAAAAAAGCAGCGAGAAAAAAGTGGATTTTAGGCATTATAGCATTCTTTTTGATAAACTATCCAGTTTGACAGACTATGACTTCTATGCATTCGGCGGAGAGCCGTTTTTGCAAATATTCCAACATTGCGAGCTGTACTTATGGCAACGCGCACTGATTTATTCGTGTCCCCAAAATGATCAAACAATAATTGGCAAGTTTACTGAAACAGATATTATTTTGGATAGGAAGTCTATGGACGCGATTAGAAAACAGGTAAAAAAAGAGTATTCTCCTTGTGACAGTTGTGAATTTAACATATACTGCTCTAATTCATGCTATATTGACAAGTTGATTGATTATCCATCATGCACCGAATATATGGACGAGTTACTTGAATATATTTTCCGTAATATTGATCTTCTTAGGTGATTGTTCGTTAAATTAATTATTAGGAGGAATAGCATGATCAGCATTGTCAACAGAATACTTCAAACTGATGAAGAGTTAATTCACAAATTGATGAATTCAAATTTTTCTGAAGAAATCGCAAATGCAGCAAAGGAAATTTGTGATGTTTTCCGTAAAAACGGTAAGGTAATGATTATAGGGAACGGGGGTTCTGCTGCAGATGCTCAACATTTTGCTGCGGAATTAGTAGGTCGCTTTCAATATAATCGCAGACCACTTCCAGCCATAGCGTTAAATGCCGATAGCGCTGTATTAACGAGCATTGCAAATGATTACTCATACAACTCAGTTTTCGAACGTCAGATCGCGGCAATATCCTCTGCAGAAGATATTGTAATCTGTTTATCAACTAGCGGAGATTCTATGAATATTGTTGAAGCAATGAAATATACAAAAGCACACGCAATTCATAGTCTTGGCATTTTGGGAAACAACGGCGGTGCTTTAAATGAGTATTGCGAAATAATTATCAAGTTACCTGGCGATAATGCAGCGAGGGTTCAAGAAATGCAGAAGATTGCAATCCACGCTATTTGCCATTGTGTTGAATATTGCTTGTTTGGAGATGAAAGAAAAGAGGAATGATAATTTATGCTAATGCTTGGTCCCAAAAAAATATTAGTTGTGGGAGATGTTATTTTAGATATCTCGTACAAGGGAAAGGTTAATCGTGTCTCTCCAGAGGCACCAATCCCGGCTCTTTTGTATGAAGAAATGGAATACTCTCTTGGCGGTGCTGCAAACTTAACATCAAATTTGATTGCCGCTGGTCAAGACGCCACACTTGTATCGATTATTGGTTCTGATAAATACGAAAACACTCTTAGAGAAATGTTAGTTGAATCTGGAATATCTGATAAATATATTTTTTCATTTGAGAAGTACACAACATGTGTAAAATATAGATTTCGTGCACAGAATGACCAGCAATTACTACGCGTTGATGTTGAAGATCCTAACCACAACTTTACACGCGATGACACACCGATCTTGGCGTTACTAAAAGAAGTTGTTGGAGACTTTGATTTAGTCATTATCTCAGATTATTGCAAGGGGCTATTAGACGAAAAGCTAACACAAAGCATTATTCACATTTGCAAAAGCTATGGTATCCGTGTTATCATCGATGTGAAAAACACAACAATAAGGAAATATAAAGGAGCCAATATTTTAAAGCCAAATCTTCAAGAATTATCATTTCTTACTAAGAAACCTGTAAAAAATATTGAAGAAATCATAGCAGCATCACACTATTTATGCAAAAAAAGCTGTGCAGAGTATGTTTTAACAACGTGTGGGAGTGCAGGAATGGTTTTGGTTAATCCGTTCGGATTGATTAAATATATAAACAGCACCAGAATCAATGCGCATGATGTTACTGGTGCTGGAGATACTGCGATAGCATATTTTGGTGCTGCTTTAGCTAATAACATCGAAGTCTGTAATGCAATGTCTATAGCCAATATTGCTGCAGGTATTCAGGTGATGAAAACCGGAGCGGCAGTAATTACCTGGCAAGAGGTATATGAAGAACTGATTCAACTTAGTGAAAAAAATGCAAATAGAAAGATATTGCAAGTTAGTGATCTATCCTCGCTAAGAGAATTGTATTCTACAAAGAAGATTGTATTTACAAATGGATGTTTTGACCTGCTGCACATTGGACATATTCACTGTTTGCTTTCTGCCTCAAACTATGGAGATATATTGGTTGTTGGAATTAATAGTGATAGCTCAATCAAACGAATAAAGGGAGAAGAAAGGCCTGTCATACCGCAAAACGAACGTGTAGAAATTCTGTCGGCGCTTGAATGCGTTGATTATGTCATTCTTTATGAAGAAGATACGCCTTACAATATTATATCAGAATTACAGCCAGATGTTTTGGTAAAAGGTGGAGATTATGATGCAACTTCAATTGTAGGATGCGATATTGTAAAAAAAAGAGGTGGTGAGATACAAACTGTAGAAATAAAGCATAATACCTCATCAACAAAAATCATAGAAAGGATTTTGAATCAGTATAAAGGGAAGAATAATGAACCGGAATAAGGCTGTTTTTCTGGATCGTGATGGAACAATAAATGTGGACAGGGGATATATCTCTTCCCCAAAAGACTTCGTCTTACTTCCTAAAGTAATTGATGGCTTAAAACTTCTCCAACAAAAAGGTTATCTAATCATAGTAATTACAAATCAATCCGGGATTGCAAGGGGGTATTTTACCAAGGAGGCATACTATAATTTAACAAATTATATGCTTAATCTTTTTAAAGAAAACGATATCTATCTCAATGTAATTGCAGAAAACCAAGACCGGGGCTGTTCTATTATGCAGCAGCGCAGTTTAACATCGACTTTAGAAAATCTTTTGCTGTTGGAAATGAGCTGCGCGATTTATGCATTTGCTCATACGAACCAGTAACAGGAATACTATTATCAGAAGGCAATGAGCCCGTTGGCGAGAGCGGTGATTCCATCATTTGCTTGAATGACCTTTATTCTGCGTGTCGGTTTATTTCAGAGCACGGGTAAGTGCCTGATAATCGCGATAAGCGTCAATTCTAATAGCGTATAAAAAGCTCCGGCTCTGAGAATTGACTCGGAGTCGGAGTTAATTATTTGGCTGGGCATTCTGTCACGGCATTCCAAGGCAGCAGGCTCTTGACAGCACCGGTAAAAACCAAAGTGATAAATTTGCGCATAATCCTTGACAGTACCACCAAAGTTGAGCCAGCCCCACAATTATTGAGATTTTCGTTATGTGCATTTTTTGAAAGCATTCTTGTCGCAACGGTAATACTTAAAGGTATCATCGACACCAATCAGAACAAACCCAACCTTCTCCAAAACATGTTGGCTTCGAGTATTCTTAAGGACTGAATCGGCGAGAACACTTTCCATTCCGAGATTCTCAAACGCATAAGCTAAGGCAAGTCGTTCTGCTGCGGACCCATATCCCTTATTCTTGACAGAATCATTTTGCAGATGAATTGATAGCTCGCATTCTTTTTTTTCAAAATCAATATGCTTTAGAGCCAATTCACCTATTACTTCGGATTCTAGCAGAACAAAAAGTCTTTTCTATCTTTGGGGTTTTTTCTTGTTTCCCAATATCTGTCAATTCGTTCAGGACTATACTGGTACTCAAAGTATTTACTCATGTCCATAAATATATCTGGATCACTCACGAAATTTTTGTAGTACTCGTGCATTCGTTTCCTTGTGACTCTTCCGAGAGATACATTGTTTTGGTTCATAAAAAATACCCCCATTTGATTGTCGATTAATTAACGTAAATATTGTATATTTTTTTTGCAAGTCCTGTATCATCAAGATACGGAAGAATCAATTTATAAAATCCACATAATGGATCAGTCGAATGAACTGAATCATTTGAATAATAGCAACGGACAGAACAGCCCGCTGGACATGTCTTTATTAAAGTGCATTTTTTACAGCCTGTTAAGTTTTGCAGTTTATATGAACGTATCTCACGCCATCCCTCGCAAGAAGGAATCATCGGGAAAAAATCTTCGCCAATATTTCCCAATCTAAAATGCTTTTGCCCGCATAAATCGGCACAGGGATAAACATCCGCATTTGGATCTACAGTAAATTGAGACAAGCCAGCACCACAGGGGTTGCTCATACACATGTATGAATTACCACCTGTAACAATCTTTTTTACAATATGGAACAAGTTTTTTTCTATAAAAATAATATTATCTTTGTAGTACAAGGAAAGAATCATGTCGGATAGATCTTTAAACAGGTTAAACATTTGCTCGTTTGTTACGCCAAGATTTGCAATAGATCCACGCCCTGCGCTAATATACGGATTTAACGCAACATTTCGTATCCCCATACTAATAAGTATTTTAAGTTCATGTAGAATTAAAGAATAATTATTTGCATTCACAACGGTAAGAATGCTTGTCGAAATACCGCTTTTGTGAAGCAAGTTTAGTGCTGATATAGTCTCTTTGGTTGAAGGTTGCCCATTGATTTTCTTTCGGGAACAATTGCTTTCATCGGTAACTCCATCTAGGCTTATCCCTATATTTACATTATTGTATTTTAAAAAGTCTATTTTTTCTTGCGATAATAAAACACCATTTGTTTGAATAAACCAAGATATATAGTTAGAAAAATCTTTTGTCTCTGTTATGGAGATAATCTTTTGTATTGAATCAAAACAAAGAAGCGGTTCACCACCGTGGAATAGCACTTGAATTTGACATTTAAAGCGATTATAGAATTTTTCAATTGCGAGAACTGCATCAGAGACTGATAAGCAGTCTGCATGTTCGCCTCCTGATGCGTAACAGTATGAGCATCTTAAATTACAATCGTTGGTTAAATCAAGAATCAAAACAACAGCTTTCATATTTTTTACTAGTCCTTATTTGTAATATTGTTGATTGGGGTCAAAGAGGAAAAATTAATATTTGTAAGTGAATTAACATTGGCATGCTCAAAGGCACGCTCCATCATAAAAATTATCATCTCATAATAGTAATTGCAATATAGGCTATTACCATTAATATCACCTGTTACCTTCCAGATAAACCCGGTGCAACCACCTCCACCGCAGGTAAACTTAAATGGACAATTTTTGCACTTCTCAACGTTATTTAAACATCTCTCAGGTTGATGAGAAAACTGATGTATTTTTTCGCTTTTAATGTTTCCAAGGATAGGCATACCGCTAATTGATAATGTCAATGAGCAAGGGTAAATATCCCCAGTTTCATCAACAGTAACAACCGCTTTTCCTGCACCGCATGGAGCGTTCATACACATATAGTCGTTTCTAGCATAAAATACCCGTCGCCACAATTCATATAGATTTCGTTCTCTATACTTTTCGAACGTCTCAAATCCTTCCGTGTAATTCTTTTCCTGAATATAATCATATAAATCTTTCGAAGCTGAAATTAGTTGGTCATTGTTGACCACATGTTTCAAAAGTTGAACTTCTGTGGGCCATAGCAAATTGTATGCAACAACAGAAATTCCGAGAGAATTAAAAACTCGAGTCATGCTAATTAAGTCAGAAACATTCCCCTCTTGAATGATGGATAACACACTTTGAGCTACTCCCATTTCAGCAGCTTTTTTTAGATTGTAAAATACTTTTTGGGTATAATTGTCCTCGTTGCTTCGAAGTGATGTTTTCTTTTCATCAATAGAATCAATGGTTATCCCCACTTCAATATCTCTCAGCCTTAATTCTTGGATTAAATCGTTGGATAGAAGTGTGCCATTTGTTTGAATTAGGAAATGTGTTCTATTACATTTGAATTTATCAACAACTCGCAAAATTTCCCCGTAGTGTAGTAATGGCTCTCCGCCATGAAAGGCGATTACACGAGATGCAGCCCCTTCTGTAGCGGCGTAGAAGTTCTCTATCGCACTACTCATAACTTCATATGACATATGATCCTGCTTTTTTTGTTCCTTTGCATAGCAATATTCACAACGCAGGTTGCAATTTGAGGTTACATTTAATATCAAATACCGCAAATCAACAGGTCTTTTTTCGATGGAGTAATTAAGCAGAATAGCATACATTTTTTCGGCTGAAGATTGATAGGCTCTATCAATTAATTGTGATAATAATTCTGCTTGATCTACACATACAACCTTGCTCTGATGGTTATCATTTTTCGAGCGATAGGCCCACCAGAGTCCTGTCTCGTTATTAATGAGAACCGAAATAGTTCCCCTTTCTAAAAAAAATATTGCCAAACCGTCACCTTCTTAATTAATATTTTTTAGCCTTGAGCAAAATGGGAAAAGTCATTGGGGCACAAGGCTTATTTGAATTGATGATTGTGTTTTGTCACTAGAAAATATAGAAAGCGGACAGCGGCTCAATCTGGTATAATTCAATTGCAAAGAAAACATCCAAAGGAGGCTGCCCGCTATCTACCGACAAGAAATAATACAGGACATTCGCCTGTTTACCGCACAGCCCAAGGCTGCGTTCTACGACACGCTATTTCTTCATCTTGACCTGTCCGAACTGGAGCGCCAAAAGAAGAAGCCAGGCCGCACCGGTTACCCGGTATCTGCCATGATCTGCGCATTTGTGGTCACGAAGTGCGAAGGCTTCGGCTACATCACCAATCTGGAAGATTATCTGGAGAACAATCGTCTCATTGCTTACTACTGCGGCTTCGACATCACAAAAAAGTTTCCCTCTTACTGGGCATATGACCGCTTTTTGCGGAAACTGGATCACAGCATTCTTGAGGAAATCATGCAGACACAGGTCAAGCAGCTGTATGAGCTGGGCGTCCTGGATGCATCCTTTATCGGACTGGATTCCACGCTTGTCATGGAAAACACTAAACAGAACAACCCCAAATCCTTTGCAAAAAACAAGTTCTCCAAGGAAAACCACCCAAAAAGCGACCCAGACTGCACCCTCGGCGTCCACTCCGCTTCCAATCAGCACAATGAACGTAAGTATGAGTTTTATTGGGGCTATAAAAACCATGTGCTGGTGGACTGCATCACCGGGCTTCCGCTTTGTGAACTGACCACCACCGCTGATGTAGCAGATTCTGCTGTGGCGCTGGACATCCTGAAAAGAACCAACGGCTATTTGTCTGTAGAGGAATGCACGTTCATTGGCGATAAGTCCTATGATGTCAAGGCAATCTATAACACTGTTCGGGAACTTTACCACGGAGAGTGTGTCATTCCTCTCAACAAGAGAAATACGAAAAAACCTGCCAGACTGCCATGCGGCGCACCGATCTGCGGAGCAGGTCTTGCCATGCATCGGGACGGAAAATTTACAGAGAACGGAAAAACCAGACAGAAATATTGTTGTCCCTATAAAAGAACCGCCCATCTGCACGATTGTCCCTGCGCACATAAGTGCTTTCACAAGGAACGTAAGGCCACCGGCTGCACAAAATATGTGACAATTCCAAACGACTACAGGCTTTCCATTCAAAGAGATACGCTGAAATTCAAATCCGCTTTTGCGCTCAGAACGGAATGTGAACGGTACAATTCCAGATTCAAGGCTACTGCCCAAGAACGGCTTTGGGTACGCAATCGGCATTCTGTTGAAAACCTGAATACCCTTGCCCACATTTCTCTGCTGACCATTGCTGCCGCCGCTTTTGTCACTCGCCATCCCTAACTTGCAAGATGCCGAAAGCTGGCTTCCCGCTGCGCTTGATTCTTTTTTCCCGATATCCCTCTATTCTTTTCTTCCGGCACAGCCTGATTTCGGGCGGTGCCTGCTTGTCGTTTACCTGCTCACCTGCGCCGTGTTCGCCCTTCTATTTGTGCGCACATTTTGCTCACGTCTAAATATTTTTTCTATCTGTTTAGTTACTTATCATATTACTTTTGATAAAAATCCAAAACCTTCAAAGAGTTATAATACGGCGATGTGATGATTGTTTTGGTTTTTGCAAGTTTTTTTTTCTGCTATTTGGGCTCTATGCTGTAGATTAACTTGCTGTATTGCATCAGGATAATCTACACCTTTTCCAACTTGAGCGTGTAAAGTAAACCAATCGCCAGCTACTAATCTGCGAACTTCAGAATAGTTGCCTTCATTCAAAATGCTATTAATACAACATGAATATCTTTTAAAAATATCAACCGCATAAACATCTGGAGTATGAAAAAAAGGTGTCGTTGGAACATTAAACGCTGTAATATAAAATGAAATGTTCCTCGAATTACACAAGGTCATAATCTCTCGAAGGAGTTTTTCGTTTGTTATTTCATCGAAGAAAAATGAAATATGTTCAGTTTGATTAGAAAAACGTAATAACTGCTTAAGTTCATTAAGAAATGAATCAAATATAATGTGCTCCGTATTGTGGGGACCACCGCATTGAAACATTTTAATTCTCGACCTATCACAATTAAATAATTGTGTGAGTAGATATGACTTGCCACAATGATTTGAGCCAATAATTAATGTGGTTTGCCGATTAGCCCTCACGATGTCCTCGATTAGCGCTCTGCTTTCAACTTCGAGGCCAGAAACGACCTGATTGATTACATGGTATTCCATCTCTGTCTCCAATATAATGAATTACTTTCTTCTCTCCAATTATACTATAAATCAAAAGCTTTTCAACATGTTTATTGGAAATTTTTCGTATACACAATTTTAATTTGACATTTTCAGATTTATGTAGTATTCTAAAGATGGATATATAGTTGATTATGTCTAAAATACATCCCGATATCTTATACACCATTGGTGTTAGGATAAATAACTGAAGAAAGGAGTGGCTACATTATGGCAAACGGCAAGAAGAATAACATTCTGACATTGGAAGAACTGGTAGATGGGATGACCGATGTTTGTTCTTGGGCTGATTTGTTACCCGATTACGACAAGGAGACCTTGATGGTTCACTATTCCAATACCTCCACTGGCGTAATTTGCTAAAACAACACAGAATGGGGGCTGTTATGTAATCATGACAGCCCCTAACTTTTACATTCGACTATTAAAAATAATCTAAATAAAATGAAAGAGCTTTATTTACTAATTCTTTTAAAAATATGCCGGTTGCTTATACATGTCAGTTCTTTGTTTCAAAAAAAGCGAAAAACGAACTGCATTCTGATTCTAAGTCATAATAATCTAGGAGATATAGTTTGTGATAGCTGTTCAATGCAAGCAATTAGACGTGCTTACCCTAAATCACATATTGTATGCCTAGTTCGACGATCAGCGGGTGCTGAATTATTGCAGTATTCAAGTGCTATTGATGAAGTCCTGGTAATTCCGCCAAGTCGCGCAAGCCTTTTCGTCTATTATAGATTTGCAAAAAGTTTGACAAAGTACTCTTTCAGTGCAAGTTTCCAACTTGTTCGGGTCTTTGAACAATGGAAGCGAGCATATATACCTTATTTGTGTGGTATCCCTAATCGCTATGGTATAATGGACGAAAAGTACAAGAATCATTCCAAGCATCATTGCTTCACAAAGCAAATATATGAGGATCTACCTCGAAACAGGGTCGAAGAATCGTTGGATGTTTTGCGCTTGGCGGGAGTTGTGGTTAGCGATATCCAATTAAAATGTTGGACTAGCAATACTATGTATAATATTCCGGAGAAATATGTAATCGTGCATCCCGGTGCTGATTTGATACGAAAAACTTGGCCTACTAGGTCATTTGTTAAAATCATCTCCAATCTGGAAAAGGATGGTCATATAATAATTGTTACCGGTGTTCCCAAAGAAAAGCCGCTTCTTGAAAAAATGAATGCCGAATACGTTAGATTATACGGACATCCCCTCGATATTCGTGATAATTTATCGATAGATAATTTTTTATACATCATCCAACATGCACAGCTTGTAATAACAAACGATACTGGTCCTATGCATTTTGCAATATCATTCCATACGCCAGTTATTGCCATTTTCGGACCAACTCCACCCAATTATGCCGTGGATAAGAACAGAAGCCCATCACTGATTGCCATGCGGGCTAAGGCTGTTTGCCCCGGCTCAAATAAATGCACAATTTTCAATTCAATGGATAAAGAAAGAGCAGAAGAAATTCGGCAGATATGTAATAAGAAAAATCAAATTTGTACTGATATGATTACAGTTGAAAGCGTCACCTGCCAAAGCCGTACCAGCTCCAATAAGGTTCGCCGCCAACATTGCCAATCTGAGAAAGAGCGACAGTAACGATTTCACCATCACCTGTGCGAATACCATAAAGAGCTGCTGCCCATAGCGAATTGTTTTCGTCTTCCAAAAGCTCTGCAAGATAATCTCGTTGCTCTTGACTAAAACCATACTGATCTGCCATCTCATCAACAGTCTTATGGCTGACAGTGATATAAAGGATGGTCTTGGTTTCTGTGGTTTCGGTTTCCACGATATTACCGTTCCCATCGTCACTTTCCTCAATGACAGTTTCCGTCTTAGATTCTGTCCGAGAGCTGACTTCATTCATTTCCCAGAATATATCTGACAGGAGCTGTTTCTTGGTATCATCCATAGAGGCAACTTCCTGTGGATTATCAGGATCGGTATTGATTTTGACCGCATACACAGCAAGCACTTCTTTCCAGACTGCCCGGCTTCAACCACATTCTTGCGGGTTTCTCGGACCACCTGACCCCACCTCCAAGGTTCGGATCGCCCGCCCGACCTTTTGCTTCTTGCGGGTTTCTCGGAACCCCACATTCTATCGGCTCGGTGAGCGGTTTCGTGGACAACAACATCGGCAGTATTTTCGACCTTATTCGACGCATACTCCGTTTCTGAGCTTTCAGCAGGCTGAACAGAGTGCTCTGCCTTATCCTTGGTGGAAATATAGGCTTGCTTCATTCTTTGGGAAGCGACAGCAGCCTTGTCGATCTTCTTAATCGTACCCTTGACCACATCTTTTGTTTTTATATCCGGCACTTGTTTTCCTCCTTTCTGTCTGTGTTTTGAAGGTTAAAAATCA
>VOFI01000619.1_pt1 | contig 40000 bp, 52 predicted proteins | sample 5384131 | NCBI WGS metagenome assembly VOFI01 (sample SAMN12384728, study PRJNA508395) | human gut metagenome | isolation source: healthy gut H | host: Homo sapiens | reverse complement strand
TCCAACTTTCAATGTTACATTTTCTGCATCCAGAGTTACTGCGTCTGCTACTTTCTGTACTGTAAACGGAACAACTTCTGAAATTGCTGCAAATCCACCCTGTCCTTCTTCTACAAGGATCTGGATCTTTCTTGCATTCTTTGCTGTAGTATCAAACTGAGTTGATACCCATGCAGCACCGGCTCTTAAATTGCTCGGAACTGTGATATGGTCACCGCTTTCAATCACCTGATCATTTTCATCAAGGATACGATAAAACGGAACGTAAACTCTCTGCATATAGGAAGCTTCATTGCCGCCTGCATGTTTCTGATCACTTGCCACATAGTTCTGAGCGATTGATTTCGTCGTATATGCAGACTCTTTGATCGTTCCTGCATTTACTTCTACCGTCGCTTTACTGTCGCTTCTGTTATCAACATAAACTTCTGCAACATAATCTTTGCCTGCTTTGAGCCCTGTCAGTTTTGTGCTGACTGCAACGTCTTCTGCCGGGCTTTCGATTGTCAGACGCTGATCGCCTGTCCATGCTAATCTCTTCTGCGATTCTTCTTCCATTTGACAGGAATCCATACATATAAGTTCCTGTTGTAGATGGATTGAATCCATTATCCCATGTAATATGGGAATCTCCGCTCTGGGTAGTCGTTGTAGACGGTGATACACCATCAAATGCTGCATTCTCTTCTGACATATCTGTAGAAAGAAGATTCAGTTGCGGGATCTCGATTGTAGCAATATCTGTACATCCGTCTTTCTTTTTTTGATGGATGTTACTTCCCAGGTCAGATCATTGTCATCTACACTGATCTTCACTTTCATAGTCAGGTCGATATTTGTTGAAGGACTCACAAGATCCATTGTATAAGTTCTGGAAGAATCATCTTCCTCGGCTGATACATTGGTCGGAGTGATCGCAGTCTTGTTGATGCTGACAGAGTTGATCTCTTCCTCCTGTCCACGGAAGAACGGAGTACCATCAACTTTCTTTGTCGAATAAGGTGCAACTACCGGAAATTCCTTTCCAACATATACATCCATATAATCAGAACTGATCTTTGCATACTGGCTTAAATCCAGTTCTGCCTTTGGTGATAAGGTAACATTGAATACATTCTGTGCTGCATTTTCACTTACAGTAACCTCTTCTGTATGTGCCTGGTAGCCTGTACGGCTTGCTGCAAGATTGTATGTTCCTGTCTCGATGGCATAGAAACTGTAGTTTCCTGCATCATCTGTCTTTGCAGTATTGGACCAGCTTCACTGTTGCACCCTTGAGTGCTGTTCCATCTTCAGCCGTAACCTTACCGGAAACTGCTGCAACTGCTGTCGTATAAGTTTCTGTTACCTGACCGGATCTTTGTAGCTGCCCATCCCCAGGTATCATCCATACAATCTGTCGTTCCGATCTTGAAGTCAGAAAATTCTACTTTTGTAGCTCCGTTCGTCTTCACTCCCGGATGTCCTTCTCCATTGATCGAATCAGAGATCGGAGTCAGTGCCTGTACAGACTGGGTCACTTTCTTGCCATCTACGATTACTGTCAGGTTCTCTGGAAACTGTGATGGAAATATCCATTGTCTCATTCAGCACCGGATCAGGAAGACCTGAAAGCTTTGGATAAGACTCTGTTCCATTCACTTTGTACTGGAAGTACCATTTACTTGTTGGATCATAACCGACATACAGCCAGTTATTATCATCCTTATAAGTATAGAAGATTCCCCAGTTCGTACTTGTCACCGGACGGAACTTCAAGGAAACAGTTCCTCCTACCGGTGTCGTTTTTGTCTGGTCAAGAAGAAGTGCCGGGGCAACAACACTGGCATTTCCATAGTTATGTCCATTTCCGTTGCTGCTTCCACCCTGAACGGTGATCCATTTTTCTTCCTCTTGCAGTCTCCTGCGTTCCGTCATCTGTTACGGCTGCCGGATCCCAGGATCCCTTCTTGTCATTGTAGACTGTCCATCCACTGTAATCTGAATATGTAGTATCTCCGACTGCCACATCAGAAAATAAAGATCTGTATAAGAGCTGTTTGTAGCTCCTCCAAATCCAACCTTACCTGCTACATCTTTCAATGCAACAAAGCTGGCATTTGTCACTGAAGCTGTTCCGCTTGTTCCAGCGGTAGTATTTCTTACAGTAACATTCACTGCACTGTCTGTATAGCTGACAGACACCGTAAACATATCGTTCTGGTTAATTGCCGGAAGTCCTGCAACGCTTCCATAAGATGAAGTACCATTATTATTGTACTCATAAATCCAGTCTGTTGCTGAACCGGCACCATCATAACCGATATATGCCCAGTTACTGTCGTCCTTGTATTTCAGGACAACCCTTGCACGCGTATCTGACTGTGCACTGCCAAGTTTTTAAGGTGCTGCTGAAGTCTTCATTGGTAAATGTTGCATCCGGAGATAACGCAAATGCTTCAGGCGTGGCACTGCCAAAATGACCATTACCATTCTCTGCACCTGACACGATATGTGCCATTGTCTTGCTTGCTGCAAATACATCGATCGACGGAAGATACGGCAGTGCCGTTGTTAAAACCATCGCCAATGCAAGAAATCCTGCTGCAAGCTTTCTGCTAAGCTTTTTCATAATCCCATCCTTTCTTTTACGACCGAAAGCCTTACGGTCTTATTCTATTTTATTATATAATTTATACGGGAAATAAGCAATCTCTACACGCAAAAAAAAGAGGAGAAGTTTAAAAACTTCTCCTCTTTTTTCCCTCAAACCCCTCATTTGTAATGGACTGATTATCTTCTGCGTCTTCTGATTGAAATTGTACCAACAACTGCTGTACCTGCCAGCATTGCTGCAATCATCGGAAGAAGCATATTGGCTGTATCTCCGGTCTTTGCTGCTGCATTTGCTTTATTTCCAGCCGCTGTACCGTTATTACTATTATTACCCTGGTTCTTGTTATCTGTTACTCCAGACTGTCCGGGATCTTTCTTTCCGTCATCTGTTCCATTATTATTACCGTTTCCGTTGTTGTCATTTCCGTTATCATTGCCATTATCCGGGGTATCCGGCTTGTCTGGCTGATCCGGATCTGTCGGGTCTACTTTCTTCGGATTTACAGTAATATCATAGATCAGGCTTGCACCTTTATAAGTTACAGTTACCGTTTTGTCTGTGGCAGCAAGTTTTGTATCCAATGCAGGGCTGAATGTAAATTCATCTGCATTTGCTTCACTGTATGCCACTGCCTCGGTTGAATCATCATCGTAAACTACGTTGATCACCAGACCGGTTACATCCAGTGTCTCGCCTTCTGTATAAATGACTTTCTCCGGCTTTGTATTCCGGGTAATTCCTGTCATGACTTTTGCTTTCTGTGTAATCGTAAATTCATGCTCCAGAGTTCCTGTATATCCGTCAATTCCCTTAATTACAAGTTTTGCAGTTCCAAAGTCTGTATTGTTCTCGTAAGAGATCACATAATCAACTCCATAGCGAAGCGTTGTATCTCCTGCTTTTACTACAATATCAGAAAGATCGAACATGACCGGATTTTCTGCATCTGCTTTCGCAACTTCGATTGAATCCGGAGCTGTTACTGTTACTCCATTTGCTGCATCTGCAATATCTGTCTTACTCTCTGCCATACGGAGACGGATCTCAGCAGCACTCATGTATTTATCTACATTCGCTGCACTTGAACCGTAAGTATGAACGCCTGTCAGTCTTACATATTTTGCAGCAACCGGTTCTGTAAACTCTGCCAGTTTCCAGTCCTGACTGTCTTCCCAGTTTCCGATTGAAACAGTTGTCCATGTTGAACCATCCGTGCTTACTTCTACTCTGTACTCGTTTACACGACCATTGTTCTGTCCGTCTGCTGTTCCCTGTCTTGGCAGATAACGAAGTGCATCCAGTACCGTTTCTTCTTCCAGTTCATATGTAAACCATAACTGATCGCTTGTCGCTGCCGGTGCACTCCATCTTGTATGCCATAACGTAGACTCATCTCCGTCTTTTGCATTCGATGCAGGGCCTTCAACTCCTGTTGTAGACTGCTCACTTCCTGCGGATGCTGTTAATTTTGATACCGGATAATCTCTGCTGTCGCTGTCCGGTGTTGTCTGCTCTGCTTCATTCAGTCTTACTTCATAAGTATTTCTTGTCTGATGATCTTCTGACTCAACGATGATGCGGATCACATCATTGTAAGCCGGAAGGACTGTTACAGATGCGTTATCTTTTTGCTGTTCTTGCTCAATCTCTGCAAGAATTGCAGGTGTTGTATATACTTTGCTGTCCAGTGCTGTCTGCGGTACTTCTTTTCCATTGACTGTCAGTGTCTGCAGCTCGGCTGTCGTATTGGTTGTACGGCTTCCTGTTGCTACTTTCAGTTCAATCTCTGTGATACCTGTGCATGCCTTTGCAGTTGTTCCTGTTGCCTGAGTACTGTTCGTCAGGTGGAATTTCACAAAGGTTGCTCCAACCGGTGCGAAATCATAAGTATATGGTTTCACATTTCCCGACTCTGTTCCGATTGTCTCGGTTGTATCAAGTTTCGCCCAGTTTGTTCCGTCCGGTGATACATAGATCTCAGTTGCTCCGGCATCTGGATATCTCATGCTCCAACTGTCTCTTGCAAAATGAGTTACGATCTGTCCGAGTCTCTGTTCTGTTGCGTATTCAAAAATGATGTCCGCTGTTGTATTTCCATCCTGGGAATAATCGTAGTTACTCCATACGGTCGGATTTGCTCCACCGGATGTATTGCTTGAAATCGTTGTGCTTCCGTCCTTGATCGCATTCAGTGTATCTGACTGCTTATCTGCAGGTACGCTCTGAGTCAGGTTCAGTGCATCGGCTGAAACGCTGTCACCGATGGTGATCGTCTCCTCCTGTACTCTGACGCTTGCTGTTACAGCAATTTCTTTTCAAAGTACATTTGCTGTTCCGTTGACTGTTACTGTTCCTGCTTTATCATAAGCACTTGCAGCTTTATCTTCCCATGTTACCGGGAATGTTACGTCCATGACCGTTCCATCCTGAAGTACTGCAGGTCTGGAAGTCGGTAATACCGGTGCTACTCCTACTGCTGTATTTGTAGAATAATTCAGAAGTCCTCCGACCTCATCGATCATATTTACATTAACTGCTACAGAATATCCGCCTTTTTACCGTACCCTTCACCTGGAAACTTCCTGCTGCTGCGATCTGATCTTCTGTAATCGCATCCCATGTTACAGGGGAGTTCTTCACTTGTTCCATCTGTATAACGTGTCACGATCTTCTCTGGAAGTTCCGGTGTACTTCCAACTTTTACATAGTAAGTACGTGACATTTTAAAGCTGTCGATCTGCTTTTCTGTACTTCCGTTGTCCACTGCGGTTGTCGTGATCTTGACACTTGCAGAATCCAGTCCGTCTGCTGATGCAGTTACAGTGATCGTTCCTGCTTCTTTTGTGGACTTCACGATGGCAAGCACTTTACCACTGAAAGCTTTTCTGTTATCTGCCTGATAGGAGTCATGATCCGGTGAGCTTCCGTTATCCACGCCTACCAGTTCTCCGTCTCCCTCTACAGTAAACTTCACACGGTTTTCTGCATCCGGAACGATATTTCCATTTGCATCTGTTACATCTACTGTAATATAGGAAAGTGATTCTCCGTCTGCTGCAATCTTCTTATGATCTGCAGAAGCTTTCAGCTTAGAAGCTTTTCCTGTTGTCGTTACACTTGACTGTCCGACTGTATCCGTGATCTTCTGACCGTTGCTGTTATATGCAACTGCAGAAACAGTTCCGTCTGCATACGGTACATTCCATGTCAGATACAGGTTCTTGTCAGTTGTTGAGTTTTTATCAGAACCTTCATAGATCTGATAGGTATATCCTGCGTCTGTCGTCTTCTGCGTAAATGTCTTCTTTCCAAGAGAAGTCTTTGTATCACTTCCTTTTGCACGGAAGAACAGCTCAACAGATGCTGCATCGGAATATACAACAACCGGTACATTTCCGCTGCTGTCTTTGCTTACAACGTTGTTGTTCCATGCCGGAAGAACATGTAATGTTGTCACATCATCATTCCACTGGCTCTGGTAGAAGTAGTAGCTGTCCTTTGCGAATCCCGCTGTATCAATGATTCCAAAGTAAGAGTTCTTCGGTGAAGGCCATGATCCAACCGCTCCGCTTCCGGTTCCGTTCCATGGAGTTGGCTCTCCAAGATAATCAAATCCGGTCCACACATATTCACCGGCTGCAAAATCTCTTGTCAGAACAGTGTACCATGCATTACTTGCTGTAGCACCCCAGCCTACATTAGAATTATCATAGGATGTCAACTGCTTGTCGCTCGTCTGTCCACCGCCTGTTGTACGGTAATAGATTCCACGGCTGTTGATTGCTGATGCAGTTTCTGATCCATAGAGAAGCCAGTTGGAATTACTGGAGTGATAACTGTCAAGTACCCTTCCATCTGCATAGTTAAATCCAACAGTTCCACCCTTCTCTGTGAGAAGTCTTGCAAAAAGTCTTGGAAATCTGCCAGTTTGCTTTCAGCTTATTATCGCCGATGGTCATTGGTCTTGTATTATCTGCATCATATGCCCAGTTAATGAGCTTTGTAGCGGTTGCTTCATATTCCGCATCTGTTCCGCCACTGATACCTTCCATAACCTCATTTCCAAGAGACCACATGATCACTGACGGTGCATTATAGTCACGGCTGATCATGGATTCCAGATCAAACTGTGCCCATGTCTCACCATTGGTTGCTCCAAGAATTTCATTATCTGAAGCTACGGTCTGGTTAAACCATACAGAATAGTCATTGCTGTTACCATTCTTTGGTCTTGTCCATGTATCAAATCTTGCTCTTCAACAACCAGGATTACCTGTTCATTGCAGGCATAGATCAGATCCTGTGCTGCCGGGTTATGTGTTACACGGATGGAATTACATCCCATCTCTTTCAGGATCTTCACCTGACGATCAATTGCACTGTCGTAAGCTGCTGCTCCGAGAGATCCCTGATCGTGATGCATACATACACCTTTCAGCTTCATATTCTCTCCATTCAGAGAGAATCCTGTATTACTGTCAAAATTGAAATAACGGAATCCATATTCTGTATCATAAGTATCCGTTACCTGTCCATCTACCAGTACTTCTGTACGAACTGTATACAGACTCGGATTCTCTACACTCCAGAGTTCCGGATTGGAAACCGGTACGGTAGCCTGGATCTCTGCTGTCGCACCTGCTGCAATACTCTGTGCATTGGTTGTTACTGTACCGATACTCTGATCTGCACTTCCGTCTTTTGGAAATACTGTATGTCTGACGGCTACACTCTTTGCAGCATCTGAATCATTTGCAACCGTTGCAGTCACATTGGTATTCACTGTACTGCCTTTTTCGGTTTCAAGATTCGGAGTTGTAACCTTTGTACCGTTCAGATCTACATGTACATCATCTGTGATCGTCAGATCTACATCTCTGTAGATACCGCTTCCTGAGTACCAGCGGCTGGATGGTGTATTATTTACCACCTTGACTGCGATCGTATTTTCCCCGTCATACTTTTACATAATCTGTAATATCAAAGGAAAATGAAGTGTAACCATACGGATGAGTTCCAACTTCATGACCATTCACCCATACTGTCGCATTCATATATACGCCGTCAAAATCAATACGGACTCTCTTTCCCTGCGTATCAGAACTTAATGTAAAGTTCTTTCTGTACCAGCCTGTTCCTCCACCAAGATAGCCACTTTCTGCTTCCATGGATTTAGAGTATTCTGGCTAATGCTGTAGTCATGCGGTAAGGAAACCTGTTCCCATTTGGAATCATCAAAGGTTGCTCCCTGTGCATTTCCTGCATCCCCAAAGTAGAATTTCCAGTTACTGTTGAAATTCTGGGAACGCTGTGCAGTAGAACTGTAATTGTTCACATATACCAGCTCAGGGTCTGAACTCATCTGAGTCTGGGATTCTGTTCTCACCGCCTGCTGTGCCAGTGCCGGAACTGAAACTCCTGCTGCAGTTACTGCAAGAACTGCAGCAAGTGCACCTGCTCCCACACGCGTACACCGCTTCTTCTTTTTTCATGCCTGTTCCTCCTTTTTTCGATTTTCCGTTCTCCACGTCGGCAGACAGTACAAATAGACGCACTGTCCCCTATTGCATATTGTACCAGAATTTTTCTTTTTATTTCTTGTGTATATTCACCCGTTCTCCCCTTTCTTTTGTCTAATTCAGAACAAAAAGACAGATGTCCGGTCTTTCTCCTGACATCTGCCCCTGATCTCTTTTATTTTAGACTCCGCAAATATTTCCGGTTATCCTATATTCTACACGCCGAGAATCTTTTTAACGGTCTCTTTCATTTTATCTACATCACACTCTGTCGTATGACGGATCTCTGCATTTCTGATCTCTTCGATTGCATTCGGAATTGGGAATCCCGAAACCTTGTTCAGCTCATCAATCAACTGGAACTCATCCATCGCATCATAAGCCGGATCGATCGCAGTCATCACGCTGCGTGCAAACTTATACGGGCTTGCCGTAGAAGCAACCAGACACTTCTTCGTATCCTTACTCTCTTCCCGATACTTCTTGCATACATATGCTGCAACTGCTGTATGCGTATCCATCACATATCCGGTCTTTTTTATAAGTATCATGGATCATCTCTGCGGTCTCTCCTCAGTTGCATATCCGCCTCTGAAATCAGCCAGCCTTTCTTTCATCTCAGGGGTAATCTCATAGACACCTTTTTTCCTTAAGTTCATTCATCAGCTCTGTATCCTTCTCTGCGTCCTGCCCTGCGATCGTATAAATCAGACGTTCCAGATTACTGGAAATCAGGATATCCATGGACGGTGATGATGTCAGTACAAACTCCCGGTTATGTTGTACACACCGGTCTGGAAGAAATCAAATAAGACTTTGTTCTCATTGGAGGCACAGATCAACTTTGCGATCGGAACGCCCATCTGCTTCGCATAATAGGCTGCCAGAATATTTCCAAAGTTTCCGGTCGGGCCGTAACATTGATCTCCTCGCCAGCCTGGATTTCTTCATTCTCAAGCAGCTTTGCATAGGCATACACATAATAAACCACCTGGGGAACAAGACGTCCGATATTGATCGAATTGGCTGAGGAGAACTGATACCCTTTTTGCTGCAAGTTCTTTTTCCAGTTCTTTATCTTCAAAAAAGAGCCTTCACTCCGCTCTGTGCATGATCAAAATTACCATGGATTGCGACAACAGAAGTATTCTCTCCCTTCTGCGTTACCATCTGCAGTTCCTGCACACGGCTGACGCCTCCCTTTGGATAAAATACGATAATCTTTGTTCCTGGTACATCAGCAAAACCTGATAATGCTGCCTTGCCGGTATCTCCGGAGGTTGCTGTCAGGATCACGATATCATTCTTCACCTGGTTCTTTCTTGCGGAAGTGATCATCAGATGTGGCAGAATTGAAAGTGCCATATCCTTAAATGCGATAGTTGCTCCGTGGAACAGTTCCAAATGATAAGTATCTCCCACCTTCACAAGCGGAGCGATCACTTCTGTATCAAACTTGGAATCATAGGCACTGTTAATGCAGTGCTTCAGTTCTTCTTCCGTAAAATCGGTAAGGAATTTTTTCATAACCTCGTAAGCAGTCTCCTGATAAGACATACTCTTCAATTCGTCCATCGTAACATCCAGTTTCGGAACAGCTACCGGTACGAACAGACCACCATCATCTGCAAGTCCTTTTAAGATTGCTTGCTCCGAAGCTGTTACTGTCTTGTCTGCATTTCTTGTACTTTTGTATAAAAGATTCATCGCTTTGCCCTCTTTTTCATATTTTTTAAAACTTTTTTTTCTGCTTCTTTTTCTGCAAGTATATCACAACTTTACCGTTTCCTCAAGAAAATTGCACCAACTCCGCAGATTCCCATCAGAACCGGATAATAAAGGTTCGGCAAGATATCAACCGGTGTCAGGCCTGTCAGCGTCGCTGCTGATAAAAGCTGTGCCCCATAAAGGGATCATTCCCTGTCCAACTGAAGTGAACATATCCAGAAGGGATGCCGAACGTTTCGGATCTACTCCATATTCTTCACTGATCTCTCTGGCGATCGGTCCCTCCTGTCATCACGATTGCAACCGTATTATTTGCCGTACATATATCCACAAATAATGCCAGCAGTGCAATTCCAAGTTCCGCTCCTTTTTTTCCCTCTGATCCTGCTTTTGATCAGATCCAGAATAAACTGAATACCACCGGCTTCTTTCACCAGTGACACGATACAGGCAACCAGGATTGAGATCACAGTGATATCGTACATCGAAGTCACTCCGTCCCCGACCACTTTAAACATCTCTGTCACTGCAATATTTCCTGCTGCCACCCCGACGATCAGAGAAATAACAATTCCGCTGATCAGCACAAGAAAGACATTGATTCCCGCCAAAGCTCCCGCCAGTACGATCAGATAAGGAAAAAACTTCCCACAGGTTATACTTCAGGTCTCCCTCCAGAGAATAACTGACATTTCTTGTCATGATCCAGAAGATCAGGATACTGAGGACTGCTGCCGGAAGTACCAGCAGAAAATTGGCTTTAAATTTGTCCTTCATATCGCATCCCTGTGTCTTGACTGCTGCGATCGTTGTATCGGAAATCATGGATAGATTATCCCCGAACATTGCTCCGCATACAACAGAAGCAATACAGACAGACAGTTCAAATCCTGTCTTTTCGCTGATTCCCACTGCGATCGGTGCAAGTGCGGCGATCGTTCCCATGGATGTTCCCATAGAAACTGAAATAAAACAGCCGATCACGAAAAGTCCTGCCACCGCAAAGTGGGTCGGTATCAGAGAAAGTCCCAGGTTCACTGTGCTTTCCACTCCTCCTGCTGCTGTTACCGCACCGGAAAATCCACCCGCACAGAGAAAGATCAGACTCATCGTGATAATATTTTCCTCACCGACTCCTTTTGCGATCACTTTGATCTTATCTGCAAACTTCTGTTGTCTGTTCTGCATAAAAGCCACAAATAAAGCAATCAGAAATGCAACCACAGCCGGCATGGCATAAAAGTCTCCAAAAGCAATCCCTGCTCCGAGAAAGATCAGCAGAAAAACTCCGATTGGCAAAAGTGCCGCCGCATTTCCTTTTTGTCACTGTATCATTCATATCGTTTCCTTTCTTAAACTTAAAATGAGGATGCGACGATTTTACTCCCGCATCCTCTGTCTGCATCTTCTGCTTTTATTTATTTTTCTTATGATTGGTATAATTTACCAGTCCACCGGCTGTGATGATCTTCTGCATGAATTCCGGAAAAGCCTGTCCCTGATATTCTGTGCCTTTCGTGCGGTCATAGATCTTACCACTGTCGAAATCTACCTCGACTTCATCTCCGGCTTCGATCTCTTTTGCAGCCTCCGGGCACTCGATGATCGGCAGACCGATATTGATCGCGTTTCTGTAGAAGATCCTTGCAAATGTCTCTGCAATGACACAGCTTACCCCTGCCGTCTTCAGGCACAGCGGTGCATGTTCTCTGGAAGAACCACATCCAAAGTTCTTATTCGCAACGATCAGATCTCCTTTTTTTCACATTTTTACGAAATCCGGGTCAATATCCACCATCGCATGACTGGCAAGCTCCTTCGCATCAAAAGAATTCATATATCTGGCCGGTATAATCACATCTGTATCTACGTTATCACCATATTTAAACACATGTCCTAATGCTTTCATTATCTGTCACCCCCTACTTTTTCCGGATTCGCAATGCATCCGGCGATTGCACTTGCCGCTGCCACTTCCGGTGATGCAAGATAGATCAGGGAATCCACATGTCCCATACGACCTACAAAGTTCCGGTTGGTGGTAGATACACATTTTCACCTGCTGCCATAACACCCATATGACCTCCCATACATGGTCCGCAGCTTGGTGTATTAACTGCACATCCTGCATCTACAAAGATATCAAGAAGTCCTTCTTTGATACACTCTTTATAGATCTTCTGCGTTGCCGGAATAACCATAACACGTACATCCGGGTGAACAGTATGACCTTTCAGGATCGCTGCTGCCTTTCTTAAATCTTCCATTCTTCCGTTCGTGCAGGAACCGATGACGACCTGATCGATCTTAATTGGTTCCATTGCCTCAACTTCATCAATTGTCTTTGCATTTCCCGGAAGATGTGGGAAAGCAACTGTCGGGCGTACTTTAGAAAGATCTATTTCGATCACTTCATCATAAACCGCATCCTCATCAGCCTCATAAACTGTATATTCTTTCTTGCAATGCTCTGCAAGATAAGCTTTTTGTCTTTTCGTCAACCGGGAAGATTCCGTTCTTTGCACCAGCCTCGATCGCCATATTTGCCATCGTAAAACGGTCATCCATCGAAAGACAGGCAATTCCGTCTCCGGTAAATTCCATTGATTTGTAAAGAGCTCCATCCACTCCGATCTGACCGATGATATGGATAATAATGTCTTTACCGCTGACATATTTGGACGGCTTTCCTGTCAGGACAAACTTGATTGCACTCGGAACTTTAAACCAGATCTCACCGGTTGCCATTCCTGTTGCCACGTCGGTTGTTCCCATACCTGTTGAAAATGCTCCCAAAGCTCCGTATGTACAGGTATGGGAATCTGCACCGATAATACATTCTCCTGCTGTCACCACGCCTGCCTCCGGAAGGATAGCATGCTCTACTCCGGACTTGCCCTGTTCAAAATACCATTTCAATCCCTGTGCCTTTGAGAACTCCCGGATTGCCTTGGAGTTCTCTGCTGACTTGATATCTTTGTTCGGAGTAAAATGATCCGGTACAAACACTACTTTATCCTTATCAAATACAGTATCTGACATCTGCTTTAAGATTGGCAGCGCCATCGGTCCTGTGATGTCATTTGCCATCACAATATCCAGCTTCAGCCTCGATGAGCTGCCCTGCCTCTACGGAATCCAGTCCGGCATGGGCTGCTAAAATTTTCTGCGTCATTGTCATTCCCATTTTGACATACCTCCTTTTTAAAACGAGATGAAATCTTATTCAATGAAATGGGATCTTATTTCTTCTCGATATATCCCTTTGCTGTCAGAGCCTCTGCACAGAGAACTGCTCCACCGGCTGCTCCTCTGACTGTATTATGGGAAAGTCCGATAAATTTATAATCGAACATAGAATCTTCTCTCAGACGTCCGATTGAAACCCCCATACCATTCTCATAATTCACATCCTCTGTAACCTGCGGACGGTTATCCTCTTCCAGATACTGGATGAACTGCTTCGGAGCGCTTGGAAGTTCTGCTTCCTGCGGGAATCCCTTGAATGTCACAAGTTTCTCGATCAGTTGTTCTTTTGTAGGCTTCTTCTCAAAGTTGATGAATACGGCTGCTGTATGTCCGTCCAGAACCGGAACACGGATACACTGACAGGTAATCTTTGGAAGTTCTGCTTTCACGATCTGTCCGTTTTCTACTTTGCCGAGTACTCGAAGCGGCTCCCTGCTCGCTCTTTTTTCCTCTTCTCCACCGATATAAGGAATGATATTTCCACCATCTCCGGCCAGTCTTTGAACGTCTTACCTGCTCCTGAAATTGCCTGATAGGTTGTAACAACCAGCTCTTTTGGTCAAACTCTTTCCATGCAGCAAGGCACGGTGCGTAGCTCTGGATAGAGCAGTTGGGCTTTACAGCTACAAATCCGCGAGTTGTTCCAAGACGCTTTTTCTGATCTTTGATCACTTCAAAATGCTCTGCATTGATTTCGGGCACTACCATGGGAACATCGGGGGTCCATCTGTGGGCACTGTTGTTGGATACAACCGGTGTCTCTGTCTTAGCATATGCTTCTTCAATCTTCTTGATCTCGTCTTTCGACATATCAACTGCGGAAAATACAAAATCTACGGTAGATGCCACATGCTCTACATCATTTACATTCAGTACAACCAGTTTCTTTACAGCCTCCGGCATCGGAGTATCCATTTTCCAGCGGTCTCCTACTGCTTCTTCATACGTCTTTTCCTGCGGAACGCGGACTTGCAGCTACAGTTACAACTTCAAACCATGGATGATTCTCAAGCAGAGAGATAAATCTCTGACCTACCATACCTGTTCCACCAAGAATACCTACTTTTAACTTCTGTTCCATTTTTCTTTCTTCCTTTCCTGTATCTTACTATTTCAATTATAGTTCTGATTTATAAATATAAATATTCTTCTTCCAGGGCAATCACCTTTTCCATTGCCGCTTTTCCCCGGTGCACCGATCGTATTTCTCATCTCTACACAGGTTTTCATGCTGATCGCATCATAAATATCTTCTTCAAATACCGGTGAAATCGCCTTGAACTCTTCCATAGTGAAATCATCCAGTGCTTTTTTTGCTCAATTCCATACAGTACCAGTTGTCCTACAATGCCATGTGCATCCCGGAACGGCATTCCATGGTTCACCAGATAATCTGCTGCATCGGTCGCATTTGTAAAGCCGTGCTTTGCACTTTCTTCCATTCTTTGTTGAACTTCATTGTCCTGAGCATTCCTGTAAATAATGCAAGGCAGCCCTTTGTCGTATCAATAGCATCAAATGTAAGTTCCTTATCCTCCTGCATATCTTTATTGTATGCTAGCGGGATTCCTTTCATGGTTGTGAGCATGACACCAATGCACCATAGACACGTCCGGTCTTGCCACGGACTAATTCCGCAATATCCGGATTCTTTTTCTGCGGCATAATACTGCTTCCGGTACTGTATGCGTCATCAATTTCCACAAAGCGGTACTCATTGGAATTCCAGATGATCACTTCTTCCGAAAACCGGCTCAGATGCATCATGATTGTAGACATCGCTGACAACAGTTCGATGAGATAATCTCTGTCAGCTACGGAATCCATACTGTTTCTGGTCGGTCCGTCAAAGCCCAGCAGCTCTGCAGTATAATCTGTCCAGCGGATAAGTGGTTCCTGCAAGCGCACCTGCTCCAAGCGGACAGTAATTCATTCTCTCATAGATATCTTTCATGCGGAGTCTGTCACGCCTGAACATTTCAAAATAAGCACCCATATGGTGTGCCAGTGTGATCGGCTGCGCTTTCTGCAAATGCGTAAAGCCCGGCATATACGTCTCAACATTTTCCTTCATCAGTTTCAAAGGACTTCCAAGAATCTCTTTTAAAAGACTGTCCAGTTCCAGCATTCATCTTCTTGTATAAATCTCATATCCAGTGCAACCTGATCGTTCCTGCTTCTTCCGGTATGCAGTTTCTTTCCTGCATCTCCGATCCGGTCGATCAGATTCGCCTCTACAAAACTGTGAATATCTTCGTATTTGTCTGTAATCTCGAGTTTCCGTTTTCCACATCCTCACGGATTCCGTTCAGCCCGTCTATAATCTGCTTTGCTTTTTCTTCTTCTGTCAAAATCCCCTGCTTTGCAAGCATGGTAACATGAGCAATACTTCCTCGGATATCCTGCTCATAGAATCTCTTTATCAAAAGAAATCGATGCATTGAAATTGTACACCAGTTGATCCGTTTCCTTTATAAAACGACCACCCCATAACTGTGCCATTTCTCATCCTCTTTTCTATCTTATATTTTCTTTATTCCGGCAGAGGCACTCATTTTCACCTGCTTCAAACCTGCCGTTTTCACGCCGGTTCTCTACATTCGGTTTTTAAAATAACCGACTGCACTCTGCTTTTTTCTACTAAGTTTATCATACTAAAGCGTCTGATGTCTACTGTATTTTTTTCTTTTTTTACTTTTCAGTCTGAGATTTTCTCGCTTTATATGAAAATTCGCAGCCACAATAGTCCTGTCTGTAAAGCCCGTAAATTGCTGAAAGTTCAATAGAACGCTTATATCCATTCTTCTTTTTAAAAGTCTGACAACAGATACTCCATTCCGTATTCCGCTCCGACACTGCGTCCGATCTCATTTAATTTCTGTGCATTTTTCATTGGACTGATACTTAAAGTTGTTGTAAAGAAATCAAATCCTCCCTCTGCTGCCTTCTGTGCCGTCTTTTTTAACCGCATCTCATAACATTTCATGCAGCGTTCTCCACCTTCCTTTACTTCTTCCAATCCTTTTCGCCATTTCATAAAACTGTTCCTTTCATAACTTCCTGCCAGAAAAGAAACCGAATTTTTTTTGAAATGCATTTCACTGATCAGCTTCTGCTGCTCCAAAATCCTTTTTGTATACTCACTTTCCGGATAAATATTAGGATTATAATAGAAGACCGTGATCTTGAAATATTCAGACAGATACTCAGCACATAACTGCTGCACGGTGCACAACAGCTATGGAGCAAAAGCGTGGGGACTTTGCCTTCTTTCCTTAAAGTATCCAGCACTTTTTCCAGTTCTTTCTGATAATTGATCTTCTGTAAATTCATCGGTATTCCTTCTCCTGTTACTACTCCTCAAATCACCTTTTCCCTGTTCCTACATACTTTAAATATAGATAGAAACGACCGGGAGGATTTTATGAAAACCATTCTTGATCCTCATAATATATATTATTCTTACCACACATCCCACGGAGAAACAAGAGCTTTATCCAATCTTTCCTTTTCTCTTTGCCCCGGAGAATTTGCTGCTGTTGTCGGTTCATCCGGCTGCGGCAAATCTACTCTGCTCTCACTGATCTGCGGACTGATGAAACCACAGACGGGAGAAATTCTTTTAAATGGTGAGCCTGTCCTTGGAAATTCTCCGCAGATCGGATACATGCTTCAGCACGATCATCTCTTTGAGTGGCGGACTATTTACCGTAATATTTTTACTTGGACCCTGAAATCAGCCACACTCTGAACAAAGAGATTCGTGAAAAAGCCAAGTCCATGCTCACTCAGTATGGACTGAAATCTTTTATCCACGCAAGACCTTCCCAGCTTTCCGGTGGAATGCGGCAGCGTGCAGCACTCATCCGCACCCTGCTCCCCGAACCGGAACTTCTTCTTTTAGATGAGCCATTTTCCGCACTGGATTATCAGACCCGGCTGACCGTCAGTGATGATATCGGACAGATTCTCCGGCATTCCGGCAAAACCGCTCTTCTCGTCACTCATGACCTCTCTGAAGCAATCAGCCTGTCTGACCGCATTATCGTTCTGTCCCGGCGTCCGGCAACCGTCTCAACGATCATCCCGGTCACTTTCTCTTTAGAACATGATACCCCATTGAACCGCAGAAATGCACCGGAATTTAAAACCTATTTCAATCAACTTTGGAAGGAGCTGAACCAAAATGAAACTCTTGCATAAACTTCCTGTTCCATTTCTTCGCATTTGGAATCATCATTCTGACTCAGAGAAGAACTCCCTTCCTGGGTACATTTCTCCTGAACAGCTTATTTTTCTGAAAAAAATACGCCATCACCGTCAGTTCGTATTCACCGCACGTATTCTTCTTCTGATCCTCTTTCTGTTACAATGGGAACTCTGTGCCAATGCCGGCATCGTAGATTCCTTTATCTTCAGCAGTCCTTCCCGGATTGCCCGCTGCTTCTGGGAAATGACTCTGGATCAAAGTATCTTTCTTCATATCGGGATCACACTTTACGAGACGCTTGCCAGTTTTGCCTGCGTTACGCTGTTCAGCCTCCTGGTCGCTGTACTTTTATGGAGCAGTCGAAAACTCTCTGAGATACTGGAACCTTATCTGGTCGTTCTGAACAGCCTGCCGAAATCTGCCCTGGCTCCTCTGCTCATTGTATGGCTCGGTGCTACTCCTACCACCATTATCGTTGCCGGAATGTCGGTGGCAGTCTTCGGAAGTATCCTGAATCTTTACACAGCTTTCATCACCGTAGATGAGGAAAAGATTCGGCTGATCTATACCCTGCATGGAAAACGGCAGCATATCCTGACCAAAGTAATACTCCCAAGTTCTATTCCCGCTGTCATAAGCAACATGAAAGTAAATATCGGGCTCTGTCTTGTAGGAGTCGTGATTGGTGAATTTCTTGCCGCAAAAAGCGGACTTGGGTATCTGATCATTTATGCAAGTCAGACATTTAAAATGACCTGGCTCCTCATGAGTATCTGCATCCTCTGTCTTATCGCCATGGCACTTTATGCTCTTATTAACGCTTTGGAAAAATGGTATCAGCGGAAATATTAGTGAAATTTGTAGTTGTTGGAATGATACGCTTGTAAAGAAAAAGACTTCTTTGTGACGAATCGGACGCGGAAATCAGGGATATTCCTTCGCAGTGCAGGCCCGCTTTACCTCAGCCCGTTGACCGTTTGTAACTCGAAAGTGGAAATCTTCGTGCAATGGCACTCGATTTACTTTCTCTAACAAACGCTGCAAAGTGTCTTCGGAACGCTCCCTGCTAATGCACCTGCTCAGGAACATCCTGCTTTCCGCTGGTAGTCACAGTAAGAAGTTTTTTCTGACTCCACAGCGTAGTCACTCAACAATACAAATTTCAAAAGGATAGAAAAAAGCCGGATGGCTATTGACTAAGATATTCGATCGTAAATATTAGACAGTAGATATGATATTTACTACTTGACAAATCCTTTATCCTAGTCGATAGCCCTCCGGCTTTCTACTTTTATTTGAAATTTCGTATTTGTTGAGAGAAAATGTCCTGGTGCGAGAAAAGCATTCTGATTTGAAAAATCCAATATCCGCCCTTGCTGTTGCGTGAGCAGTGCATTGACAGGGAGCGTTCCGAAGACACTTTGCCCAACTTGTTAAGGAACGTAAACAGGAGTGCTTCTGCACGAGTGTTTCCACGTTCCTGTTACAAGTTGTCAACGGGCTGAGGTAAAGCGGATTACCTGCACTGCGATGCAACAACAAGTGTGGATATGGACGCTCTTCTGTCAGAAAAACTTCCTGCTGTCGCGATATTTTCACCCCGACAACTACAAATTTCACTCACATCATCCCACAAACTTACTCCAGTATCCCTGCACGAAGATAAAGAGTACGATCAGTGGCAGAATATAAGATACATAAATTCTTGTCCATTTCGGAAATTTGATTCCTTCTCCTGCATTTGCCTTCTTCACAGAACTTCTTCCATCCCCAGCCATAGCGACTCGTACAGAATAAAAGGTAAACCAGACTGCCAAGTGGGAGCAGATTATTACTTACAATAAAATCTTCCAGATCCAGTACATTACTTCCTGCTCCAAGTGGCTGGAATCCGCTCAGTACATTAAAGCCCAGAACGCATGGCAGAGAAAGGATCACGATCGCAATCAGATTTACCACGACCGCCTTTGCTCTTGAGCAGTTGGTCAGATCCATTGCAAATGCAATGATATTTTCAAAAACTGCAATGATCGTAGATGCTGCTGCGAAAAAGCATGCACAGGAAAAATAAGGTTACCAGATCCTTCCGCCACTCATGGAATTAAAAATATTCGGCAGTGTAATAAAAACCAGACTCGGACCACTGTCCGGTTGAACTCAAACGCAAAGCAGGCTGGAAAGATGATCATTCCAGCGATCAGTGCCACGCATGTATCCAGTATGGTCACGCAGACCGCCTCTCCTGTCAGCCTTCTCTTCTTATCAATATAACTTCCGAAAATTGCAATCGCACCAATACCGAGACTTAATGTAAAGAAAGACTGTCCCATGGCTGCAAAAATAACTTCTTTCATTCCTGATTCTGCTGCCTTTTTAAAGTCAGGCAACAGATAGAATCTGATTCCTTCTCCCGCACCCGGAAGTGTTGCAGAACGGATTGCCAGGATCACCATCAGTGCCAGTAAAAGAAGCATCATTTTCTTGGTAATCTTTTCTACTCCCTTCTGCAATCCCATGCAGACAATCCCAAAGCAGGCTGCTACAACTACAATCATACAGATTGTCATCAGCCCCGGTTTCTCCATCAGATTTCCGAAGACACCTGCAATCTCATCTGCATTCTTTCCTTCAAACTCACCGCCTGCCATCTTAAATACATACAGCAGAATCCATCCTCCGATCGTCGTATAAAACATCATCAGGAGATAATTTCCCGCCATGCCAAACCATTTATACCAGTGCCATTTTGTTCCCAGTGGCTTCCAGCCGGTCAAATGACATCGCCACGCTTGCCTGACTTGCACGTCCTACAGCAAATTCCATGACCATGATCGGCAGCCCCAAAAGCACCAGAAATACCAAATAAATCAATACAAATGCTGCTCCACCGTATTTTCCGGTAATATATACGGGAACCGCCAGACATTCCCCAGACCGATGGCACAACCGGCTGAAATCAGGATAAATCCCAGCCTTGAGCCAAATTTTTCTCTTTGCATTCTTAACTTTCCTCTCTTCCTTCTTTCTTGTCATAAAATGCCTTCACCGAACTTACTACCATCCGGTAAGTCATATCAGCCGCATAATCCGGACTTTTATCCTCTCCGTCCTCAAGCCATGTCTTGACAAGACCAAGACATCCGTTCAGGCAATAAGAATAAAAATAATTCATCTCGCCTGATTTTTTCCGGAAACATCTGCAGTAAAACTTCTCTCGAATTTTCTTCCAAAAGATCTTCCATCTTATGGATAAACCCAATATCTCCATACGGTCCGATCAAAAGCACATCCAATTTCCCGGTTACGGTCAAGTACCTGAAAAATATCTTTAATAAAAGAAAATGCAGAATCATTTTCCCGGTCGATTGGATGATCATGGATCGCACGCTTCATCTCATCCATCATCTCATTTTCAATCTCTCTCAAAAGTGTTGGGATATCCGAATAGTGAAGATAAAAAGTGGAACGGTTAATATCCACTTCATCTACCAGTTCTTTCACCGTGATCTCTCCGATACTTTTTTCCTTCATCAGATGTGCCAGACCTTTTCTGAGCTGACTTTTCGTCTTTCTCACCCGCCGGTCCGTCTTTTTCTGCATAATAATTCCCCCTTTATGTGACCATTTACACCTCTTTTACTCCCATTTCCTGCTATCTTTTTTCTCTGAGCAGCCCTGTCAGGCAAATAAATACTGGTCATTTCTCATCATTTTGTCTACTAAAAAGACAGATAACTTGTTCATTGATGGTTGTAAATTAGTTTCTTCATTAATATAATACTTTTTAGCAAGAAAATCAACATTGTATCTATTACTAGAATATTTCTTTTAAAAGGAGTGTTATTTATGAAAAAAAGCAATGCGAATCTTTTGTCGCGATCTGCGGCGGCTCATTCACAGTCCGGCAGCCATGCTGGTCATGGCAGGTGTTGCGATCCTGCCTTCACTCTATGCCTGGTTCAATATTGCTGCCAATATTGATCCTTATGCAAATACTTCAGCAATTCAGATTGCCGTTGCCAATAATGATCAGGATGCCTCCACCAATGACCTCACAATCAATGCCGGTGACCAGATCATGGAAAATCTGAAAGAAAATGACCAACTTGGCTGGGTTTTTACTTCTGAAGAAAAGGCGGTTGACGGAGTCCGTTCGGGAAAATATTATGCAGCCATTGTAATCCCTGAAGACTTCAGCGATTCCCTTCTCAGTGTTCTTTCCGGTACTCTTGAAACACCGGAACTGAATTACTATATTAATGAAAAGGTAAATGCCATCGCTCCAAAAATCACAGATACCGGAGCAAGTACGATCCAGACTCAGATCAACGATACGTTTTCATCTATTGCCGCTGAATCTGTATCAGAAGTGTTAAAAGAATCCATTTCGGATCTGTCCGGAACTGTAAATTCTACTAATTCTGAGATTGTCTCGCTTCTGAAAAAAAAAGCAGATAAGAACTTAAATGAATACGAAGCACTTTTAACTGAGTTTACAGAAAAGACTTCCCAGTCCCATGATCTGATCTCAGATGCAAAAGATGCTTCTGATTCTCTTGGAAATGCAGCTGTTTCTGGGACATCTGCCCTTGAAAATGCACAGGATGCACTGAAGATGAGCCGGCAGGCAGCAGGAGATTTCTCCTCCTCACTTTCCAAATCCATCTCCGACGGAGAACAGATTCTGAACAGTGCGAACAGTTCTGTCTCTTCGGGTCTGACTTCTTTGGAAGGAAGTGCCGGAAAGATCAACCAGTCTCTCCAACAGGCTCTGGACTCTGCCGGAAACGTAACAGCTCTGAATGCATCCCTTCTGGAAAAAATGCAGGAAATTGCTGCCTCCACACCACCAGTTGTCAGTGAACAGCTTTCTGCTGCTATTGCAAAGTTACAAACACAGAATCAGGAAAACCAGACTCTGCTCAACAGTTTAAGTACTGCAAATACAAGTATTAAAAATGCTTTGGATACAACCTCTCAGACCCGGCAGGATATTTCCTCGCTCACGCAGCAGAGTATCGACGGACTGCATTCTTTCAGAACAACACTGGACGAAAATCTGCTCCCCACAGCTCAATGCAACGCTGGATACATTTTCCTCGCTCACTGGAGAACTGACCGGAATCCTGAACGGCGTTCCGGCAACTTCCGAGCAGCTTAAGGGAATCCTGACGCAGCTTGATTCTGGTCTGACCGATACAGCCAACGCACTGAACGGTACAAAAGATGCCCTTTCTACCGTTTCCGACCGGCTTGGAACTGTGCAGACGGATCTGAATGCCATTACCAGTTCAGCTACTTTCCAGACGCTCCTTTCTCTGGAAGGAATGAATGCTGATAAGATTTCCGAATTTATGTCCTCCCCGGTGGAGATTGAAACAGAAACTTTTTATTCTGTAAAAATTACGGTTCATCCATGACTCCTTTTTACACAAACCTTGCGATCTGGGTTGGCGGAATCGTCCTGATCGCCATTTTAAAAATGGAGGTTGACCGCGATCAGACCATGCGTTCCTATGGTTCTGTCTCACTTTACTTCGGACGCTGGCTGTTATTCGTCACAGTAGGTATGATCCAGGGCTTTATTGTCTGCCTTGAGATGTACTTCTTCCGGGAATCCAGTGCGTACATCCGGCTCAGTTTATTCTGACCGGTGTGATTTGTTCCTTTTGTATACGTGAATATCATCTACGCACTTTCGCTTACTTTTAAACATATTGGAAAAGCACTGTGCGTCATTCTCGTTATTTTACAGATTCCCGGCTCTTCCGGTACTTATCCGGTTGAAATGACACCTGTATTTTTCCAGAAGCTCCATCCACTCCTTCCATTTACTTACGGAGTCGGAGCTATGAGAGAAATGTATCGCAGGATTTTACGGAACAACCTTCCGAAAAGATCTTATGATCCTGCTGCTCGCCTATGTTCCACTCTCTTTACTGATCGGACTTGGACTTCGCCCGCTTCTTGCCGGACTGAACCATCTTTTTTGACAAGAAACTGGCTGAGACTGAATTTATGATGTGCGAACCTCATGAAATTTCCGTCAGCCGCAGTACGCAGCTTGCTCTCCTTCTGAAAGCCTCTCTTTCACAGGAAGAGCTGAAACTGACAACCGCTGCCAAGGCACAGGCTTTTTGAAAAGAACTACAGAAGAATGGTACGCTATGGATTCCTTGCAATTGCATTGATTCCTCTGATCTTCCTGATTCTGATGTTCAGCCTGGAATCGAAAATCATCTTCCTTGTACTCTGGATCATTTCGATCATTGCCATCGCATTGTTCCTGATCATTGTTGAATTTATTCACTCGAAACTGGAAGAACAGCAGCAGCTTGCCGGCATGACTTTTGATGAAATGCTGGAGACTTTCCGCAGAAAGGAGGATTAACCGATGAAAAAAATATCATTCAGATTTTTAAAAATGATCTACTCAGGATCCATAAAAATGTCATCGCAATGATCGTCATCATGGGAATTACCGTGATCCCGACACTCTACGCATGGTTCAATATTGCTGCGAGCTGGGATCCTTATGGAAATACCGGCAATCTGAAGGTTGCCGTAGCCAGCAACGATGAAGGGTATAAAGGGAACTTCTTCCTGTCAATTTGAACCTTGGAGACGATGTCATCAGTGAACTGCAGGGAAATAAGCAGTTGAACTGGGTCTTCACAGATGCAAAAAGATGCGAAAAAAGGGGTACAATCCGGTAAGTACTACGCTGCCATTGTCATCCCTGAAGACTTCAGTAAAGATATGATGAGTCTTTTTACTTCAGATGTCGTACATCCTGATATCACCTACTACATCAATGAAAAAAGAAAAATGCCATCGCCCCGAAAGTCACACAGAAAGGTCTTAAGCTCTGTCCAGCATCAGGTCAATGAAACGTTCATTACCACAGTCTCCAAAACGACACTTGAGGCACTTCAGTTCGTAAATGATGTTTCCGCCAAAACCGGAGATGAGTCCCTGACTGAACATCTCGCTGCTTCTCTGGCACAGATTTCCGATGACCTCGGAAATATTTCCGGTACGGTGAAAGCCTTTTCTGATATGACCGATGCCGGAGCATTAATGCTGGATACGACTACCTCTTTTCTTGAGCAATCGGGAAAAGGAACAAAAAAAGCAGTGTCAATGCACTGAATCAGGCAGAAAATGGAATTGATTCACTGACTTCTGCCCTGACAGGAACAACTTCTGATATCAATACCGCACTGAAGCAGAACGCTGATTTTTATTCTTCTGTATCTGCTGCCATCGACAAAGCACTCGACTCTTATTCAACTGACGCTGCATCCTGCTCCAATGCCATTCAGGCAGTCAGCGGCCGTGTGCAGAATCTGATTTCCGGTTATCAGGAATTATCAGATTCCCCTGACCGCCATTGCTAATGCACACCCGGATCAGACAGCTCTCGTTCAGGCGATCAATGGACTGAACGTACAGATCCAACAGGCGATCGACCAGCAGACACAGCTTAAAAATAAACTGGATGAAATTGCTGCTGCCCTTCCTTCAGCCACTGCCGATGCTTCCACTTTAAAGAAAGAACTGGATGATCTGCTTGCCCGGGGAACAGCTTCTGTCAACTCGGTAAAGACCTCTTATGAGCAGAATGTGAAAAGCAGCCTGGATGGTCTCGCCACGAATCTTGACTCCACCAGTTCCTCCCTTGTGAACCTCTTAGGGCAGGTAGACAACAGTGTAAAACAAATCAGTTCTGTCACCGGATCTGCATCCACAGATCTTTCCACTGTGAAAGAAGCTCTTGAACAGACCGTCAGTCTGTTGAATGAATCTTCTGAAAAATTGCAGAAAGTCTCCACCACACTTTCCACAGATGGCAGTGATGGTGTGCAGATGCTGGAAAATATTCTTGCCGAAGATCCACAGACAATCGGAGCTTTCCTTGCAGCACCGGTAAGCCTGAATGAGACAAAAAAATCTATCCCATTGAAAATTACGGAACTGCCATGGCTCTTTTTATTCCACACTGGCAATCTGGGTGGGGGCTGTTGTTATGGCAGCCATGCTCAAAGTCAATGTCTCTGAATCGGTAGTTAAGAAGCTTTCCGGAGCGAAACCATATCAGCTCTACTTTGGACGTCTGCTCCTCTTTGTATGTATCGGGCTGTTACAGAGCGGATTGATCTGTCTGGGAGACCTGTATTTCCTTGGTATTCAGTGCGAACATCCTTTTCTGTTCCTGGTAACGGGCTGGTTTACAAGTTTTGTTTATGTCAATCTGATCTATGCACTGACTGTCTCCTTTGGTGATATTGGTAAAGCGGTTGCCGTTGTCCTTATGGTCATGCAGGTAGCCGGAAGTGGTGGTACATTCCCGATCCAGTGTGCTCCGAAATTTTTTCCAATCTGTATATCCACTACTTCCATTTACACACAGCATGAATGCCATGCGTGAATGCGTTGCAGGCTTCTACGGTATGAACTATGTCAAAGAACTGGGGTATTTAGGAATCTTCCTGATCCTTTCACTTTTACTCGGACTGCTGCTTCGCAAACCGGTTATAAAATTAAATGATGCATTTACCGAAAAGCTGGAAAGTACACATCTGATTTAGAATCATCCCGGCTTTCCAGTAGCTGAAAAAGGTCCATTGGATCTTTTGCCGCATACCTGGCAGCTAAAAAGGTGGACAGAACTCAAACTCGGGTTCTGCCCACCTTTTATCTATGCCTTTTTCCTTACGCTTTTTAAAATTTTTTCTTCACCATCAACGCCAGTGTCCGTCCGAAATATTTCCGGATCAATGCCAGAAATTCTTCATAGGATACATTTCCTCCCAGATACAGCATCTCATATTCTACGCCATACTCTCTTGTACTGTATCCTGCCTCCTCCCGGAATCCATTTTTCAGATAAAACTCTTTTCTTTTTTTCCGTTCTTCATAATTGTCACAGTTCTCATCTACCACCTCTATATTCAAAATGATCCTGCGTGCCGAAAACCGGCGGCGTAATGCCTGCAGGATTTTGCTTCCATACCCCTGACCTCTTTCATCCGGCTCGATTGCAAGATAATACAGATAGACCACATCCTCAAAATAAACCAGATGGATAAATCCTACTAAAAGATCATCATCATATACCTGCATCAGATCTGCTGTTGATGTACGGCTTGCTTTTCTCAAAATCCAGAAGGGAATCTGTTCTTCTTTTGGAAATGCCTCATCATATAATTTTTAATTTCATTCAGTTTCTTTTTATCATTTCTTGCATTTACAAAGTGTAACATCATTTTTCATTTTTCCTTTCTACTACTGACTCCTGTTGTCTGTCCTCTCCTGCATGATTCTCATTCTTTTCTCACTCTTTCAATCAATCTTTCTGATCTTTCGGTCGTATGTATAAACTCCGTTGACTTCTTCTTCAATATCTGACCATTGTGTATAGACACTGGCACAAAAACCTTCCTCTATCAGATTTTTTTCACCTGTTCCATTCTTTTTCTATATCGACGGTTCAGTGCTTTTTACTCCTGCAGATCCCATATCCATAAAGTTTTCCACAGGCACTATGTCCTTCGATCCGGTAACTGTATCCTCCAAATTCCGAAAGAACTGATGCCCTCTCCTTTTCCGGGTGGATCTTCAGCTTAAAGAAATAATTATGAAGGCTGCAAAAATCTCCTCCCCCCTGATCGAACCACCCACTGGCCTGATCGATCAGCCGGTCAGGATCTTCTTTTCTGAGAATAGCGGTCATATCTTCTGTCTGAAACTGCCCCCAGCCCTCATTAAAGATGGCTTCAGGCGGCAATACTTGGATGCCCTTTTAACCGATGTACCGTCTCCTTCATTTCTTTCACAAATTCCGGGCGGCCTTCCTTTTCTTTTTCTTGCCAGAAGCCCCGGATAAATATCTCTCATCCGAATCTTCCACCAGACATCAGCGTTGCCGCATACGTCACAAACCAGTGCTTGTATTTTCCTCCGCCATTGACCATATCCTGCCATACGACCAGCCCCAGCCTGTCGCAGTGATAATACCATCTCTGCGGTTCTATTTTCAAATGTTTCCGTACCATATTAAATCCGCATTTCTTCATCTGCTCCAGATCAAAGATCATAGCTTCATCTGAAGGTGCGGTATACAGTCCATCCGGCCAGTAGCCCTGATCCAGTACTCCATTCTGATACTGTACCTGATGGTTCAGGCAGATCCGCACGAATCCCTGTCCATCTTTTTCCAGTGTGAATTTTCTCATGGCAAAATAACCTGCTACCCTGTCTTTCTCCATCTCAACAGTAAAATCATAAAGATACGGTGTATCACATGTCCACATTTGCACATCCTGAACCGGAATCTCCAGCCATTCATTCGTCTTTCCATAAAATGTTCCTATGGTAGTTTCTGTTGTACTTTCCACCGGATCTGCTATTCTGCTCCCGGTCATGTCCTCCACTGGATCATCCGGTACATTTTTCTTCAGCTCTTTGTGGATCTTTGGCTTTTGCAGCACGATCTTTACAGCATATTCTGCACCAGACCGGACTATGATATGGACTTTTTCCTCATCCGGTTCAGGGAGCGTCTCCACTTCTTTTATATACTTTTCCGGGACTCTTTCCAGCCAGACAGTCTGCCAGATCCCACTTTGAGCCGTATAGAACATGCCAGCCTCTTTTTCCAGCTTCTGCTTTCCCCGGAATGATACGATGTATCACTCAGGTCTTTCACAGCCACAACCAGATCATTTTCTCCTGCCTGCACTGCCTCTGTGATCTCAAATTCAAAAGGCAGATACCCACCTGTATGCTTTCCGATCCGCTGTCCGTTCACCCATACAACGCACGCCTGATCCACAGCTCCAAAGTGAAGAAGCAGTCTTTCCCTCTGTCAGGTCTGCTCCCATCCCGGATTCCGGATCTTCCTCTGAAAAGGATTCACCTGCTCTTTTTTGTCTTATGCCCGTCAACAGAAAATGTCCGGTGATACCACAGATATTCATTCGGCATTAACTGACGGTTCACACCTGATAATGCTGCCTCCGGTGAAAAAGGAACTAAGATCTTCCCGTCAAATTCTTTCGGGCATACAAATTCCTGTGTAAATGCATAGTCCCAGTAGCCATTGAGATTCAGATAACTGTCCCTTACCATCAGCGGTCTTGGATATTCGTCAAGTACATGCTCTTTATCCAGCGTCTCTCCCATACAGTAAAAAGCTGCTCCATATTAAACTCATCCTTCTATGGATGAATGATCTTATAAAGCGTCTGTGCCACATATTCCAACCGGTCGCAGTTCACAAAGGAATAATTCATGACATACGTATTTTTCATATCTGCTGTCTTTCTGTTCCGCATTATAAAAAGAAGACAACGTTGCCAGCCGGTTCCTTTCGCCCTTGTCTTTAAAAAGAAATTCCTGCTCACTCATGGAAGTATTGACATGCATCAGGAAATGCACACCTGAATCCTCTTCACTGATCGTAATATATTTTTTCCCAAAGGCTCTCTGAGAAATGTACTTAAGATCAGATCCCGCTTATGCTGATAATAGTTTCTCAGCCTGTTGATATGCTTCTCAAATGCACCTGCATTCATAAATGCTGCCAGTGTATACTGTTCAAAGTTAGACACAGTACAGGAATAAAATGAAAGTTCTCTGTAATATTTCTCTGCCAGTGCTTCAGGAAGTACCATATAACTGATTCGGACAGTAGAACAGAGTGTCTTCGCAAATGTATTAATATAAATCACCTTGCCTGATCGATACTCTGTAGAGACGGAATCGGTTTCCCCGCAAGTCTTAACTCACTGTCATAATCATCTTCTATGATATACCGTTCCTTTTCTCTCGTAACCCATCCAAGCAGTTCATATCTCTTGTTGATCGGCATCACCATTCCGGTCGGGAAATGGTGAGATGGGGAAATATGCATGATATCTACTTTTTTTTTCCAGTTTCTTTGCAGAAGTTCCCTCTTCATCCAGATCAATATACTCATACTTTACACCCATACTGCGGTAGATTTTTGCAATCTTTGGATAGCCCGGATTCTCCACTCCATAACAGACATTTCTCCCAAGAAGCTGGATCAGAATACTGTACAGATACTCTGTTCCTGCTCCGATAATGATCTGTTCCGGTCTTACATACATGGCACAAAATTCTTTAAGATAACTGGAAATACTTTTCCGCAGTTCCATCACACCTCCACAGGGGGATTGATCATCATTTCCTCCTGATAATCATTCATGACTGCCCGCATGGTCTTATTCCAGATTGAAAAGGAAATGCAGCATGCTCCGTCTGATTGCTCGTAAAATCCGCAATAAATGCATTTTCTCCTCCGGTCAGAAGTACTTTGTCCCCGGCTTTTTGCAGTCCGTGAATCTGTCCCCTGCTCTTCCATGCCCTCATACGTTTCTGACGTATACTCTGTCTGATGTACCGGAATCTCACTCAGATCCGACACATAATACCCGCTTTTAGGAATGGAATAAATATACCCTTCTGCAAGAAGCTGACCATAGGCATTCTCTACCGTGATCACGCTTATAGCCAGATTTTTCGCAAGTGCCCGCTTGGAAGGCAGCTTCTCACCACTTAAGATTATCCCCTGTATTATGTCATTTTTTTGATACATTTATACAAAAATTCATACAGGGAATCTGACCCTATATTTTCAAAATTATATGTCAACATCTATTCTATTTTCTCCATTCTGACCTTTTTGATTATATCTAAATTGAATATTTTTCTATAGTCACAATGCAATTATACTAATACCTGTCGAAATTGTAAAGAATTTCCACTATATTCTAAAATACGATTCTTAAAGGGAGGATTTACCAATGAATACAAACGAAAGATATGAACTGAACAAAAATCTGGCACAGATGTTAAAGGGCGGTGTCATCATGGATGTCACCACACCGGAGCAGGCAAAGATTGCAGAAGCAGCAGGTGCCTGTGCTGTCATGGCTCTGGAACGGATTCCGGCAGATATCCGTGCAGCCGGTGGTGTTTCCCGTATGAGTGACCCGAAAATGATCAGTGGAATTCAGGAAGCGGTTTCTATTCCGGTTATGGCAAAATGCCGTATCGGTCATTTCGCAGAAGCACAGATTCTTGAGGCAATTGAGATTGACTACATCGATGAGAGTGAAGTACTTTCCCCAGCAGACGATGTATATCATATCAACAAGCGTGACTTTGACGTTCCTTTTCGTCTGCGGTGCAAAAGACCTCGGAGAAGCTTTAAGAAGAATTAATGAAGGTGCTTCTATGATTCGTACAAAGGGAGAGCCGGGAACCGGTGATGTTGTTCAGGCAGTGCGTCATATGCGTATGATGAACAGTGCAATTGCCCGGATCAAAGGAATGCGTGAAGATGAGCTCTTTGAGGCAGCAAAAGCAGCTTCAGGTTCCATTTGACCTTGTTCTCTATGTTCATGAAAATGGAAAACTTCCGGTCGTAAACTTCGCAGCCGGCGGTGTCGCAACTCCTGCAGATGCGGCACTGATGATGCAGCTTGGAGCAGAAGGTGTATTCGTAGGCAGTCCGGAATCTTTAAGTCAGGTAACCCTGCAAAACGTGCCGCTGCCATCGTTCAGGCTGTAACAAATTATACTGATGCAAAACTGATCGCTGAACTTTCCGCAGATCTCGGCGAAGCCATGGTCGGCATCAATGAGCAGGAAATCGCACTTCTTATGGCTGAAAGGGGGAAATAAGACTATGACGATTGCAGTTCTTGCCCTGCAGGGGCATTCATAGAGCATGAGCATATGCTCCAGAAGCTCGGTGCAGATACCATCGAACTCAGAAAAGCTGGTGATCTGCAAAAAGACTTCGACGGTCTCATTCTTCCCGGTGGTGAAAGCACCGTCCAGGGAAAAACTTCTGCATGATCTTGATATGTTTGAACCTTTAAAAGAAAAAAATCTGCTCCGGTATGCCGGTTCTCGCAACCTGTGCAGGAATGATCCTGCTTGCTTCGGATATTGCCGGTCAGGAGGAATCCTACTTCGGGACTCTTCCCATGACAGTCAGACGAAATGCCTATGGACGTCAGCTCGGCAGTTTCCATACTACTGCCAACGCCAACGGAATTGGTGAAATTTCTATGACTTTCATCCGTGCACCTTATGTGGAAAGCGTTCATGCTGATGCAGCCGGAGAAAAACCGGAAGTTTTAAGTATCGTACAGGATCGGATCGTCGGAGTAAAATATCACAATCAGATGGCATTTGCATTTCATCCGGAACTGGATCAGGATACAAAGATCCATGAAACATTTCTTGGAATGATCCATAAATAACCTGGTGAAATAAATCCACTATTTATTATATAAATCAGTAGTTCACTCACTAACAAAACAGTTGACTTACTGACAAAACAGACGGGATCAGAACCGTATCACTTACGTTCCGAATCCCGTCTGTTTTTCCCTTCTATTTACAACACTTTTATTCTTTATTATGCCTTTGTAGAAGTTTCATCAACACCGTCCACTTCATATTATGCAGCAGCATTTGCATTGATACTGTCTATTACTCTTTTTAATTCCCATCCATACTGTTATATCCTTAAAAATCTCAACAACACTTCCCTGATCAGTAAATGGTGCTTCCTGAAGAACTGAAAAATCTTTCAGCATTCCATTATGCACGATATATTCTACAATCTGGTTCACAAAATAAATCTGTCTGCTATCAAGATTCGTATCCGTCAGATATTCTGAAAATGCTTCCTTTGCAGCATTCATATCAAGTCCGACAATCTCACGAACAAATTCGCCCAATGGCTTTTCCCCTATTTCCTGTTCGTAATCAGACCTTGTTCCAACTTCTTTCCACAAAATTTCTTCCAGACTCTCTATATCTGTACTAGTCAGTGGCTGATTCGTCTTAAGCTTTGCAATAGCAATATTATCCTGATGCTGTCGGATATAAAACTCTGCTTTTGCCTTATAATTCTTCAGCTCGTCATTCTCAAGTTCCGCTTCTTTCCACTCGATTGACAATACATCATCTTCAAAATTCGTATCATAGCGTCTTTTCTGTCCTGGGATATATTTCATCAGATTACGCAACTTTTCTCTGATTTCTTCAAATTCATCCACTCCGGCCTCTTCAACATAATCCGTAGTAAGAATCTGTTGGATCAGATCTGTCTGTGCCTGGATCTCAGGAATATTAGCCACACCTGCTACTCCTTTTACTTTCTTTCGCAGATCTCCTCTTGCTTTTATATCCTTTTTCCCATCAGATATGCAAGCTCTATCCTATACATCAATGCATCAAATCTGACTGCATTTGCCTCATCCTCTTCCGGCTGAATCAGTGGAGAAACTTCCTCTTTACAGTCACGGTATCTCCATAAGTAAGAGCCTGATAATTCGTCTCATCAGAATACATTTCAACGTATTTCAGGTGCTGCCGTACTGCAAAATTATCTCTTGGTAATTTCTGTACTCTTTCGCTCATTTCCCTGACCAGAGCATTTCTGTATGCAATCAGACGATCTGTCTGATATTCTGCCGACTGAAGCTGATATGTAATTTCAAACTTCAAATTAAAAACTGCACTTTGAAGAGCGATCATCTTCGCCGATGCCCGTCCCTTATTTAAACGGAAAAATTCAAAATTCCCACAGAAATCAAAAATGTAAAATTTCTGCTTATCCTCACCATCCAACTGCTCCGACAAAGTCTTGTACCGCGTCCGATCATTTGCCAAAATTTTTGCCTTACTCATGACTTTTTGAAAAAGACCAAATTCAAAATCTCCGGTACATCAATCCCTGTATCCAACATATCAACTGAAATTGCAATCTGTGGCATCTTTTTCGGATCCGCAAACTCATCAATCGCACTTTGTGCATAGGTCATTCGATTATCAATTACTCGTGCATAATCTGGAAGATATGGATACTCTTTATTAAATACTTCCAGTATCTTTTTCTGCATGATTATGATTCTTCGCAAAAATAATTGTCTTACCTAATTTTTGACCATACTCAATCTTAATTCCTTCTGTCATTAAAATATTTAATGCCTGCCTGATCGTATCTTCATTAAAAATCCAGGTATTTAATTCAGAGGAAGAAATAACTTCAGGAATCTTGCCCTCTTCATCCACAAAAGGTTCTTTCATATTCTTCTTTTTTCTTCTTCCGACAATTCATCATAGACAATTCCCTGATCAATAAATTTTAACTTTGATTCAATCGAAATATAATCTACAAGATACTCATCTTTTTACCGCCTGAGCAAGATCATATCCATAAGTCGGCACCCCATCTTCTAATTCAAACACCTCATAGGTATTCTTGTCAATTTCAGACTTGGGGGTTGCTGTCAATCCTATCAATGGAGCATCAAAATAATGGAAAATATCCTTATATTTATTATAGATCGACCGGTGTGCCTCATCGCAAATCACAAGATCAAAGTGACCACAGGTAAAAAGCTTCCCCTCTTTATCGTTTACAACATCAATGCAGTTGATCATCGTCTGATACGTAGAAAAGACGCAATGTGCATTATAATTATCTTTCTCTTCTACAAGATTTGTGCAGGAAAGACTGGGAAGCAGATTAACAAAACTTCTCTTTGCCTGCGTAACAAGAGAATTACGGTCTGCAAGGAATAAAATATTCTTTACCCACCCGGCATCCAACAGAATCTTACATAAAGCAATCACCGTTCTTGTCTTACCTGATCCTGTTGCCATAACAAGCAATGCTTTTCTGCGGTTCTTTTCATCTAAACTGCTACATACTGCCTTAATTGCCATGCCTCCTGATAATAGCGTCCTGCGATATTTTTTATCCACCGTAACATTCTTAAGGCTTGTCCTCATCGCCAGCAGATTAAACCACTTTTCCAGATCTCTTTTTTTGAATAAATGAAAGAGCATTTTCTTTCAGGATATTGTCCGTCTATAATATGCGTTTCAAATCCATTCGTAAGGAAAATAACCGGTCTTCTTCCACACTCTTTTTCTATAATATCTGCATATAACTTTGCCTGCTGCCGTCCCACAGCCACATCTGCACACGTTCTCTTCGCTTCAATAATTGCCAGCGGTCGGTGCATATCATCATAAAGAACATAATCTGCATAACCTGTTCCTGATTTATTTGCCATTCCTGAAAGAGGGACTTCATTTATCCAGTCCTTTCCTTCTGTCCATCCGGCATCTGTAAGCATAGCATCTATATAGAGCTTTCTTGTATCATATTCTGACAGATCAAGCGGCTTTGGTGTATAGGTCTGCTGCTGCTCCTGTCTTCTTGCTGAAAGTTCTTCCTTCAATGAAGCATTTTCTTTCAGTAACTTCTGCAGATCAAGTCCCTGCTGAGCTGTCTTTTCCTGCTCTTTTACTAATTCTTCTTTTATCGCATCAGCAGCTTCTTTGGATTCCTTTGCTTTTTTAGCTCTCAACGTGATCAATGTTGGATTAAAATCACGTTCTTCATATTCCTTTGCATAACAATACGCCACATAATCAAGAAAAAATATATAAATTTTCAAGACAAAGCATCAGCCTCATCTTTTCCTAACTTTCTGTTGCTATGTGCCACACTGTTTCCACATCTGCGGATATAATCCATCCGTTTCCAAATATCAGAACCTACAATCTGTCTGTATTCCCCTACATTCATCAAACTCTGAAGGTTATCCTGATAAGGCATTTCAAGCTCTACATCTACTGAATACATCCACTTAACTGCAAATTCCATGGCACGACGACAGTTCAGGATACAAGCTTCCGGATCAATAAGAATAATTCTTTCAGCAGATATCGCAATGTCCGCAAAAGCAGAAAATTTTGACTCATTTTTTAGATAATCGAAATTTGTAACCATACTTCGCCCCTCCGTTGACTTTACTTTCATTTGAAAGATGATCTGGTACTCGCTTCCTTGATAATAATTACTATAATGATACCACTAAAGTAGGAGTTTTTAAAATGCTTTTGGTTAAACAACTTTTGATTTGGTGACTTGGGTGACGAATATCTCAAATTCACTTTGCAGTTCTTCTGGTGGAATCACAAACTCCAATTCTCCCAGTATTTTAAGAGTAAGATACTTCGTCAACCCACCTAAAGATTGTTGTTGTAAATATTCCAGCTTGTCCTCTAACTGATATTGAAATAACCTATATGACCAATTTTCTTTTTAAACTGAGTACATATGTACGCTGATAAGCATTGAACTTGCCAGCATAATATTTAACGTCATACTTTCCTGCTGCATTATTTCCCTGCCAAAAGTAAAAGCCTCCTGATCAAATGCATATGTATCAATTCTCAATAGCTCTTTTGAACAAGTAAAAAATGGATATGCTCCTTTTTCAACTGAAGCATTTGAATCTAATTTTCCTGTAGTAGTAATAAAAACATCATTCCATTTTTAGAACAGGATACCCTTTTTTCATAAAACATCTCTACAAATCGGGCTTTGATTAAACTATCCAACTCATTTAATTCACGTTTTCTGTATTCTATTACTCTTTTCACATTTTTCAAGCACCGTAACAATTTCTTTTTTGTCTTTCGAGAGCCTCTAAATTAAATGTTTCATTTTTTTGTAATCTTTAAAATAAATATGTGGTATTGTTGCACCTGTAAAATATTTCTCTAAATGCATATATTTTACAACGTAATAAAGATATCGAGGAAGAATATTTTTTTTTCGGCAATAAATATTGCATTGTTCCAATAATCGATGATTGAGCTGGGCATAACATTGCTCTTCCAATTCCTGCACCATCCTTTACAATAGCTACATATGGATTTATCTGATGATAGAAATCGACATTCCCTATATATCCAGCCGCTCCATATATGGGATAGTTTCCTGATAAATCTGTAACATCTGACATTTTCAAATTTGATGTTCCTCGTTCACAAACATCTTCAAGTTTTACCCTAACCATATATTTTTTCAGCAAATTACAATTTGAAAACGTTTTTGCATTTTTTTATGACATATATTTTTGATGTGACGACTTTACATTATTCTGATTTACCATCGCGTATTGCATCGTTGTATCTATTTGCGAATGTCCCAGTATTTTTTGTACCTGCTCAATTGGCATCCCTTTATCAATCGCTCTTGTAGCCATTGTTCTTCGGAACTTATGTGGATGTATTCGTTCCAAATCAAGTCTTCTTCCCAACTGTCGTAGTCTAATTTCCACTCCGCTTATCTTTAACCGATCATGAGGTGCGTCCAATGTTACAAAAAGTGCTTGATTATTATCCTGTCTCCTTTCAATATATTCCTGCAAATGTACTTTTTGCTTTTGCATCAAAATATACTCGTCTTTCTTTATCACCTTTTCCATAAACAATACATTCTCGCCCTTCCAAATCAATATCATCTATATTAAGATTCACAAGTTCACCGACTCGGATTCCAGTAGAATACAATAAATCTATTATCGCCAGGTCTCGCTTCTCCATACAATTATCTCGAAAGCCTTTCTATTCCTTCGTCGGTAATTACGCTTTTAACTACCGTTTTTGTTTTAATTTTATGAATCCTTCTCATTGGACTTTTAAGAATATAGTCCTCTTCCTCCAACCATGAAAAAGAAACTTGAAATATTTCTCCCAATATTATCGATCGTAACATTTGAACAATTATTCCATTTCTGATAATCTGCTAAATATGCACGTATTTCTTCTGTTGTAATCTTTCTTACACTTTCTTCTATCTTGGATAGTAAATGTTCCACAGTAACCTTGTAATATTGTATTGTTCTTTCAGAGCATCCTTCGATTTTCTTAGCGTCTAAAAACATTTTCAAAAAATCATGATTAGATATTTCCTGCTTTTTTGCTTCATTTTCTGAAAATGTTTTCAAAATTACTTCCTGTAATTTTTTCATTTGAGAAATTGAAAGATACTCTGACATTTCATTTAATATAATTACAACTTTTTCTTCCATGCTACTATCTCCTCTCAAGATACCAGCATCCTTCACCACATTTGCAATACTTTATTTACTTATCTTCTTTTTTCTATAACCCCTTCGATCATTCCTGTCACGATCGAACTTAAATTATTTGCATTTTGGCTTGTTATTACGGGTGTTCCAGTTTCTTGTTCTATTCGTCTTCTTGCGTCTCCAGCAATTTTGCCGCCGGTCTTGGCAACAATTCTATTTTCTTCCAATCCCTGTGGATTCTGCACTTTTGTAAGTTCTGTTGTCGTTGCTTCTGCCAACATATTTAATGCAAGTTCAAGTGTACTCATATTATCACGGAGATTTTCTTTTTTTAATCCCTTTAGATTTTTATACTGTCTAGTATTCATTCCCGACCAGGCTCTCGTTACCTCATCTGTCAGAATTGCATATTCCTTTCCCTTTTCAACTCCATGAGTCTGCCATTGATCTGTCAATTCTTTTTCTAGCTCGGATAGTTTGTAACCTCTGATTAATCCAATCTGCAGGATAACCCTTTTTTTAGAATATGTATCTAATGCCCGATCAATGGTTAATTCAGGATCAATGGTTTCCTCTATTCTTTCTCGTCCAATCTGTGCCAGCCAGAGTTTAAAGGGGTTACTTTTTTAGATGGAATAGATTGAATTATACGCAATAATTGCTCAGTATTTGCCACATCAGTTTTATAACGTTTCCCATCATCTGCTTTTTAGTTTCAGTTGACTACAATTTGTAGGCAACTGACTTCCTTCCTTTTTAAGTCGAGTCTTTAAAACACTCCAGTACTTTCCTGCACGCCTTCTGTCCGGTTGATCTGTTAATACACTTACGACATCTACGATCGAAAAATACCATTCTTCATTCTGTTCATCCCACGCTGTTCTAATTGGTTGATTATCATATACTTGAATTTTATCACTTTCTTGCATAACATCTTCCTCTCATATACAATCAAAAATTTTATCCAAAATACTCCTGCATTAATGAATCAAATAATATCTGTGTTTCATCCAATGCTTTCTGCACTGCAACTTTTGATTTGGTGACTTGTTTAGCAAAATTTATGAATTCTCTTTGTAATTCTATAGGTGGTATTACCTGTTTGTATGCCTTCATTATGGCTGTATTTAGATTAGGTTGTGTTCCTGCTGGTGCAATTGCTCTAAAATGCTCTGTCATTTGATTTAATGCTTGCAGCAGGAATACTTTATCATCTTTCGTCTATATCTTCCATCGCAAGCCAGCCATCATGAATGCAACCATCAAAAACTGAGTAATAATCCTCGCAAACCCTAACGAAACTCCACAGTTTGCAAATATCAAGCTTCCTTCCTTTACGGCCTACTCTTCTTTATACCTTCTTGAATGATGTGTTCCTTAGTCGAGTTTAAATAAATACTATCTCCATCCGTTGCATCACCTATTTTTATCAAGGCACATCACCACCTAAAAATTGTTCTATTGGTCTTGGTGAACCATTCTAACAATGGTACAAAAGTTCTCCCTAAAGGCTCATTTTCCAATTTTTATCATTGATATTAATATCTCCGAACAACTCGACAAATCGGGCTTTGATTAAACTATCCAACTCATTTAATTCACGTTTTCTGTATTCTATTACTCTTTCACATTTTTCAAGCACCGTAACAATTTCTTTTTGTCTTTCGAGAGCCTCTAAATTAAATGTTTCATTTTTGTAATCTTTAAAATAAATATGTGGTATTGTTGCACCTGTAAAATATTTCTCTAAATGCATATATTTTACAACGTAATAAAGATATCGAGGAAGAATATTTTTTTTCGGCAATAAATATTGCATTGTTCCAATAATCGATGATTGAGCTGGGCATAACATTGCTCTTCCAATTCCTGCACCATCCTTTACAATAGCTACATATGGATTTATCTGATGATAGAAATCGACATTCCCTATATATCCAGCCGCTCCATATATGGGATAGTTTCCTGATAAATCTGTAACATCTGACATTTTCAAATTTGATGTTCCTCGTTCACAAACATCTTCAAGTTTTACCCTAACCATATATTTTTTTTTCAGCAAATTACAATTTGCTTTTCCTTTCTTATTTTTATTATCCACCATAAAACCTTAAACTTCCCACACTGTATCAGCCTACTTCATCATAAGTCTTGACAAATGTAATTATTATGATAATACAATTAATAGTCAACTTGTGAAGGAATAAAGCTGGGTTTCCGAATGGGGTAGGTATATACAATACTTAAAATCCTTTGCAATACTCTGATAAGGCAATCCCAGCATGGCACTTTCCTTTTTGCCCGTGTATTATCAGCCTCATCTAAATCATGAATAAACATCAGATAGGTAATCTGTTCAATTACTTCCAATGGATTCACCAGTCCTCCTGCTGCAAAAAATATCCCATAATGTCAATTTTATTTTTTAATTCTCCTGTAATCATATCATTTCTCCAATCAATTATTTATTATTCCAGGTATACTTTGTATATCTTCCACCACCAATTTTGGTTATTTCATCGGTTTCCATCAATTCTGCAAGGGTTCTCTGCACTGTTACCTGACTGATATCAGGACATCTTTTAAAAGTTCTGATTTTGTAATCGTCCCCATGGTAGTCCGTATTATTTCTCTTATTCTTTCAGGTTTGGATAAGTTTTCATCGTCAGCCATTTCACTCTCGACGAAATCTCTGTATACGCCACAATCACCCCAGCATACTACAAACGGTTCTTAATCATTCGCATTT